>Ga0180438_10000044_pt1 | contig 245970 bp, 239 predicted proteins | sample SS_ome_12_FD_132455 | JGI IMG/M metagenome (GOLD analysis project Ga0180438, IMG submission 132455) | Hypersaline lake sediment archaeal communities from the Salton Sea, California, USA - SS_3_D_2 metaG | ecosystem: Environmental > Aquatic > Non-marine Saline and Alkaline > Hypersaline >...
AAGACCAAACTAATCAAGAGACTTACGTTTCAGCTAATGAAAGAGCATGGCAGTGAGTTCAAGGAAGATTTTAATGAAAACAAGCAATTAGTAGAGCAATTTCTATCAGGGCCAAGCAAGAAGATAAGAAATTGCATTGCAGGATATGTTACACGATTATTGAAACGAAAAGAAGAATACTAAAAACAACGGGGGGATGAGAAATGGCAGATGATAACTCAATTTTTATTGGAGCAAAGCCATTTATGAACTATGTGACTGGGGTTGTGATGCAGTTCACGACAAAAGGAGCAGAGTCTGTGATTGTGAAGGCAAGAGGAAAATTTATTTCTCGGGCAGTGGACGTGGCAGAAGTAGCTTCAAAAAGATTTTTAGAAGGATCTGTTGGAGTGAAAGACATAAGAATCGACTCAGAAGAGTTTGAAAACAAGGAAGGAAGACAGGTAAGAGTAAGCACTGTTGAAATCACTTTAGGAAAGAAATAAATTTAATTTTTTCTTTTTTTAAAATAATAATAAAAAAATTAATAAGATCTTATTGCGCTTGGTTCTTTGCAGCAGTATGCAAAGTTAGCTATCTGTTCTGGTGCTTTTACGCAGTTTTCAAGGCCTAAATCCCTTGCATGCTGTACAGATGCTCCTCTAGTGTATCCTGCTGGAATCGCGCCGATATTTGCCTGCCCGGTGCATGATGTCAATACCTGGTGTATCTTTTTTTCTGGATCTCTTCCATATATGAATCCCTTGCTTACACCGATCTCTGCACCTTCATCTTGCCATCCGCCGAAGGTTCTGCTTGCTCCGCCGTATGGAGGGATTTGCGCTTCTGTTTTTACGCCGTATGATGCCGGGTTTTCAGTAACTTTGTTAATCTGTCTTGTGTATGGAAAAGGGCTTTTTGGATATACATAAATGCCTCCTCCTACAGTTGCTCCTGTTTTTGCTGTGGAAAACAGCATCACCAAAGCTACAATAGCCAGTATTATAACTACGCCTAAAACGCATAGTGTTATGTGTTTTTGTTCCATTTTTTATCTAAACCTCTCTTGCTTATTTTGCATATCGTGAGCGCGGCGTTGTCCATTCTGAATAATCATTGAATGGAGGATATGGCGGGTAACCAAAATAGTCGCTTAATGGCACATCTTGCAATGTTCTTGATGCTCTTGGCTGTATGCCATAATATGCCGGTTGTTCTAGTGTGAATTCATACATTACTGGCGGATTATCATATACAAATACCGGATTTTCATAGAAATAAGCTACTTGCGCGCCAGTGAGCGCGTTTTTGAAAATCAAAACAAGTATGATGATTGCCAATACAGCTACGATTCCTAGAATGACGAGTGTTATGCTTTTTTTTTCTTCCATTTTAATAACCTTTTGTTGGCCTGCAGCAATATTCAAATTCTGCTCTTTCTAATTCTTTTGGCTTTTCAACGCAGTTTTCTGGAAAATACCTGTCTTCCATCTCCATATATGTTGCAGGTTCGCTGAATCCTTCAGGAACATTTCCCAAAGGAATCTGTCCTGCGCAGCTTAAAAGCGCAGTATATGTCCTTCCAGGGTATCTTCTGCGAAACATGCCGTATTTGGTCTCTTCATATGCCTTGTCTGTTTTTGCTACTTTTGCTCCTTGAAAAGGCAGTACAGAGACTCCGCCTTTTACTGTCCTTTTCTCAGCATATGGATACCAATTCAGCATCTCTTGCCCTGAATATGGCTTGTAACCATATTCTCCTGTAAAGCTTGTCTTGAAAAACAATACGAGCCCTATTGCCGCGAGTATTGCGACTATTATTAAGACTAATAGGGCTGCTTTATTTTCCATTCTTTTATGGGCTTGTTGGAGGCTTGCAGCAATTTCCGCGCAGTGAGTTTTCTACAACTATGCACTGCTCAGGTCCCCTGTTCCTGCTTTGCTGTATGTTTGCATCCCAGGTGAATCCTGCTGGCACAAGTCCAAGCCTTACTAACGCGTCACATCTTCCTTTTTGTGACCTGTACGTCAGTTCAGGGGCTCTTTTTCTGCTCCAGTAGTCATCTTCCCGGTAGTATGGGAATGGGGTTCCTTGCACATTGCCTCTTGCCACTGCTCCTGGATATTCCATTACTATTCCAGGATATGGCTGGTTAGCTCTTGCTGCTATTGTTGCTCCTGTACTTGCTGTCTTGAACAGCAGTACCAAGCCGATTATTGCAAGCACTACAACTATGCCTAATGCAACTAGTGCGGTATGTTTGTCTTCCATTTTAGTTCCTCTTTAAGATAATGGCTGTGCTGCCAATGGTTTGTTTGGCAGGCAGCAGTATTCGATAGGTGCTATGTTTGCAGGTGCTTTAACACAGTAGCTTGCTCCGCGTGCTTTCATTGCATCTGTGGAGTATAGCCCCATTGTGAAGTCTTTTGGAACATTTCCAAGCCTGCCTTGTGTCTGGCAGTCATATACTTCTGCTGCAATAGGCTTCTGTATAGCTCCTCCTTGATACGGGGCCACTATCCTTCCACCAGTTGCTTCTCCTGTCTGTCCTGCTTTGAAAAATAGCACAAGTCCGACAATTGCGATTATTGCAATAACGGTCAATATTACCAGTGCTGCATTTTTTTCATTCATTTTTATTCAATCCTCCTTTTATGATAATGTACAACAATATCCGTCTTGAGAGTCAGTGACTCTTATGCAGTCTCTTCCCATGCTCATATAATCCACGCTTTCTTGGTAGTTTGCATCCATAATATATCCTGCAGGGACTTTTGCTATCTCTGATGTTGCAAGTATTGCGCATCTTCCCATTTTAGCTCCATATGTGTGTTCAGGTGCTTTTCTCCAGTCCCAGTCTATCTGGCCTGTGCTTCTTTTCTGTGTGCCTGTGGTGTGCAGTGCATCTTCATAGTATGGGAATGGATTTCCTTGTGTATTTGCATATGTCTTTGAGCCGGCATAAACAACATCTCCTGTTTTTGCTGCAGAAAATAGCATTACCATGCCGACAATGGCTATTACTACAATTACGCTTAGAATAACCAGTGCTGTATGTTTGTCTTCCATTTTTTCTTTACCTCTTTTGTTTTAAAACAATTAAGGGCTTTCAGGCGGCACGCAGCAGAATCCTTTTAATGATTCTTCTACTTGAAGGCAGTCTTTGCCTCTGCTCTGCTGGTAATTCGCATCCCAGGTATATGCTTGCGGGACTATGCCCATTTCATATGTTGCAAGGATGCTGCATCTTCCTTTCAGAGCGCCGTACGTGCGGTCAGGCCTTCTTCTCCAGTCCCAGTCTATCTGCCCAAAATCTCTTTTTTGCACTCCTAATGTGTGCAAGGCATCCCTGTAATATGGGAAAGGATTGTCTTTATATTCTTGAGGATAAGATTGTTTTGCCACGAATCCTGCACCGGTCTTTGCAGAGTTGAACAACAGCAAAAGGCCGATTATTGCAAGTATTGCGATTACCGCCAGAATAACTAAGGTTGTTTCTTTTTCTTTCACTTTTTAACCTCTTTATTAATATCTGTTTGGCAATGGTTTTGGCGGTACGCAGCAGTATTCAACAGGTGCTATGCTTGCAGGTGCTTTTGAGCAGTACATCTTTCCGCGTTTCATCATTTCTGCTTCAGACGTCACTTCAAAAGTCTGGTCCACTCTTACTTGTCCGCGTCCAGCAATCCTGTCGCATGCAAATGTGTCTGCGTATTTCATGCCTGTTCCTTCACTGCCTCCGCTGCTGAAATATTCCTGGTATGTTGGCGTTTCGAAAGGAACCGCGATGTTCTGTCCAGGTGATGGTGTCTGTAGCACTCCTCCTGGATATATAGACCGTACCACTTCGCCAGACATTGCAGTCTTGAACAGCAGCACCAGTCCTACAACTGCTATCACTGCAACTATGCCTAGAATAATTAAATTAAGTCCTTTTGTTTCCATCTTATACAACCTCTTTTAACTATATTCTGTTGAGCTTGGCGGCGTGCAGCAGAAAGGTATTCCTGTTCCTTCTGGTGCTTTTACACATTTCTTGTTGTATAGTCGTCCTTCTTTTGCATCTGTGTATGTTGCGCCCCAGGTGTGTGTTATTGGAACCACGCCAAGTCTTGCAAGTGCATTGCAGATTCCTTTTTGAGAGACATACGCGAGTTCAGGTTCTCTTCTCCTGTTCCAGTCCCTGTATACAAGGCCTTCTCCTGTGCCGTATACTTGTGTTCCTTCATCTACTGTAACTCCTGGGTCTTCTACTCCTAAATATCCGTCTGTAAAGTCTGGCTTTTCAGTTACTCCGCCCTTGTATGTTCCCTGCGCATATGGCCAAGGATTCTCCTGTACATTTGAGTATGTGTACGAAGGTGGGAAAACACGTACAACGTCTCCTGTCATAACACTCTTGAACAGCAGCACTAATCCGACAACTGCGATTACAGCTACTATTCCTAGAATAATCATACTTAACTCTTTTTTTTCCATTTCGGTTTCACCTCTAACTCTTTTAGAGTTTTACCTCGTTTTTTATTAAATTCTGCTTTTCTTATATATAAACTTTTCGAGTTTTTATAGGTAAATTCGCCACTGGACAAACCCGCAAAAGATATTTAAAAGATAATATGTTGTTTAATATGAATGAGAATCACCCCCGAATTGGCAGAAATGGCAGGCATTCATGCAGGAGATGGGTATTTACGCTATGCTGGCCGCAGAAAAGAAATAGATATTAGTGGAGGAGTAGATGAAAAAGAGTATTACGATACTCACGTCATTCCATTGTTCAATAATTTTTTTGGTTTGGATATCCAAGGCAGACTATTCTTAACTAGAAACACATATGGCTTTGTGATTAGAAATAAGAGGATCATACAAATATTCAAGAAATTGGGGTTTCCTTCGGGAAAGAAATCAACTATTGTTAAATGCCCCACAATTATTCAGAACAGCAGTGATTTTGGTATTTTGCGGCGTTTTATTAGGGGGTATTTTGATACAGACGGCTCGCTGACTTTTGATAAAAAGATTTTTTTGCAAGATGCATTCAAAAAAACAAAGAATTTTTATCCGCGTTTGATGTTTACTTGTGCATCCAGGAATTTAACAGAAGATTTTTTAAAGATTGTCCACAAATTAGGTTTTAAAGCAACTTGTTCAGTGCATTGCCCAAAGAAGACGACAGAAAGCATAAGATATAAGATGCAGTTAGTAGGAGTTAAGAATTTAAACAAGTGGATAAAAGAAATAGGGACTAAGAATCCAACAAAGTATTCAAGATATTTAATTTGGAAAAAATTTGGTTTCTGCCCGCCAAATACGACATACAAGCAAAGGATTAATATATTAAAAGGCAATCTTAACCCTCATTCACTTTATGTAGGGCCTGTAGTCTAATGGATAGGACGCGCGGCTTCGGAAAGCTAAGTCTTTAAGAAACCGTGAAATCGGGGTTCGAATCCCTGCAGGCCCACTTTTTAACATGGAAATCAACAATCAAATCGCTTTGACAGTAATCAAATGGGTAATTGTCATCTTTGTAGCAGGCATAATAGGGCAGTTTGGAAAGTCCCTCACCCTGCATATTCTTGACTGGTGGAAGAAAAGAAAAGCAAAGACTGTCAAGCCGTCTAAAAAACTTTCCAAGCTTGAAAAGAAGCGGCAGAAAGCAGAGATCAAGAGATTAAAGAAGGGGAAGTGAAAAACTTTATAAAGAGAACGCGATATCTTTATCTTACTCTAGGGGCTTTTTAAGCTCCCCAGCACGGGTTCCCTTTCAGGGACGTGAAGCTATGGGGTAGCTTGGACCATCCTTTCTGGTTTGGGTAAGCGAAGAACATCTGCTTCGCAGCAAAAAACCAGATGACCCCGGTTCAAATCCGGGTAGCCCCATATTTTTTTCTTGCGAATATCAGAAATAATATTCACTTCGCACGTGCAGCCCTGTGCTGCACATCTTTGGATCCTAGCCTTTTGTAAAGGCTAGCTGTGGTAGCCCCATATTTTTACCCATTTTTTTAGAATTCAATCACTAACATTATACTCTTTTTTTATTTGTTTGATTGTTCTCTCTAATGCAATATAATCTTTTTCTGTTTTGTCTATTGCTTGTTCTTGATAATTTGCTCTTGCTTCTTCAAAAAGCGTGTTAAGGCTTAGCCGCAGTGATTTAAATACATCTGTCCAGAATCTTTTTCTTTGCTCGTCAGAATGGCAGGGGCCGTCGCTTCCTGACTGGAACCAGTCTGGCCGGAGTATCATGACTTCTTCTTCATTAAATCCTAGTTTTTTTGCTTCTTCTGCAATTGCTTCTCTCTCATCCCAATTGTCAAACAAATGCTCTCCATAATCATTGTCTAATATGAATAATCTTCCTATCCAGACAACAGGGTTTGACTCCCACAAGTCAAGCTTGTCTGCAATATCTTTGTATTTCTTTGTAACGACAAAAGCGTCAATGCTTTCTTGATACTGGAATATCTTGATATAAGTGCGGTCTGCCTTCATTATTTGCATTAAATCTTTTAAAGTATTTATTTTTTGTGTTCAGAGATACAAAAAATATTTATACTCATAAGAGAAAATCAGCTTTCATGGATGCGGGCATTGTATATTCAAATGTTTCTATCGACATCAAAAATACTTATATGATATACATAGGGGCATTTAAGTATCATAAAATTTGCAGGTTTTTCAGGAAGCCTTTGAGAAACAGGTATGGCAGGAAGGTTGAAATAATCTATGTCTTTGGAAGCTTTCCTCCGTCTTATTTTGAAGGCAAATATGTTGTATTGAACAGCAGATTAAAAAAGCTGAAAAATAACAGCAGCAATTGTTATTTTGACATCGGCTCTAAGAAACTCAACAAAGAAGCATCTAATTGCGATTATGTTAAAAAATTAATAAGAAAAATCCTGAAAAACCAGAAAGACCTTTTTATTTATCCGTTTAAGGACACCCCTGAATTGAATTTGCAGAAGCAGTTTGAAAATGTTCATCTGCTGGGGCCGAAGACAAACTTGTTTGCAAAATACAACAGCAAGCTTTTTCAGCACGAGCTGGCAGACGTCCTTGACATCCCCCAGCCAAGATGGTTTCTGGTTCACAGCAAGGCAGACCTGATAACGATTTATTCTGACCATTTGAAGGGAAAAAAAGCATTTGTTTCCAAGCTCGAGGGTGCAGGCGGAAGCGGAAGCGCAGTCATTAATTCCAAGAAGGACATCTTGGACCATCCGCACATAAAGAAAGAGAACTGCAGGTATCTTATTTCTGAATTGGTCGACGTAAAAGTTTCGCCGTCGAGCGAGGCTATTGTCGCCAACAAGAACGAGATTTTCTTTAACGGCATCATGGACCAGATAATGAAAGGCCCGGATTATCTGGGTACTATCTATCCGTCGATAGTTAATGATAAACTCAAGAAACTGATTGAACAATATACGATAAGAATAGGAAAATATATTGGAGAGCACGGCTACAGGGGCTTTTTCGGTGTTGATTTTATCGTGGACAAAAAAAACAGGCTTTATTTTGCAGAGATTAATCCAAGGACCTGCGGAAGCACATTGGAAAAAGTGTACATGCATGAAGTGACCAAGAAAAAGAATTTTCCTTCAATTCCAGAGCTTGAATTCAGGGCAGTCACCAGAAATACTTTTGGTTCATTGTCTTCTAAAAAAGTGAAGAAAGCGAATTTCAGCTGGGGCATCTTTAATGTCAAGGCAAGAAAAGGAAGAATGACCACAAGAGATGTTTTGCCGGAGTTTTCAGAACCAGCAGCATTCAAGAAATTAAAGACAACTATTCTTGATTTTCCCGGCAAAAATGTATTGTTTTATCATTCCGGCAGGCTCTGCAAGATATTGAGCGTAAAGCCGACAAGAAAAGAGGTCGAAGAAGAGCTGAAAGCAAGAAAAAAACAAGTCATTGATTATATTAAATAAAGAAAAGTTTATAAACAATAATCAAAACTGATTCTCTTATGCCTGAAGAAAAGAAAGACATTGGAATCACTGTAAAAAAATCCAAGGATGTCAGTGACTGGTATCAGCAGGTAATCCTGAAAGCAGAGCTTGCAGAATATACTGAAGTTTCTGGCTGTATGGTCTTAAGGCCGAGATCTTATGCAATGTGGGAAAAAGTAAAGGAATATTTCAACAAGGCCCTGAAAAAAAGAGGGATACCTAATGCTTATTTTCCTTTGTTTATTCCGGAAAAATTCCTGATGAAAGAGTCTGAGCACGTTGAGGGCTTTACCCCAGAGGTTGCTTGGGTGACTCATTCAGGAGATACAGAGCTTGCAGAAAGGCTTGCAGTGCGGCCTACGTCTGAGACAATAATGTATGATTCTTACTCTAAATGGATAAGGTCTTATAGAGACTTACCGTTAAGGCTTAACCAGTGGGCAAATGTTGTTAGATGGGAATTCAAGAACCCGATTCCTTTCTTGAGGACCAGGGAATTTTTATGGCAGGAAGGGCACACTGTCTTTGCAACAAAAAAAGAAGCAGAGGCAGAAGTGCTGGATATTTTAGAAGTTTACAGAAAATTGTTTGAAGATTTGTTTGCAATTCCTATGATCAAGGGAAGAAAATCAGACAAAGAAAAGTTTGCAGGAGCTGTCTATACGACGAGCATAGAGACTTTTCTTCCGACTGGAAAAGCTATCCAGGGAGGCACTTCTCATTTTCTCGGGCAGAACTTTTCTAAGGCGTTTAATATTAAATTTTTAGATAAAGACGAGAAAAACCAGTACGGCTGGCAGAACTCCTGGGGAATATCGACGAGAAGCATCGGTGTCATGATCTTGTTCCACGGAGACGACAAGGGCCTGGTGACTCCTCCGGCAGTCGCTCCAACACATGCGGTTGTGGTACCTATATATACTAAGGACAAGGAAAAGATATTGAAAGAAGCAAAGAAAATAGCAGGCAGCATTAAAGGATTTGAGGTTATTCTCGACGACAGGGATGAATTCACTCCTGGCTATAAGTTCAGCGACTGGGAGATGAAAGGCATTCCTGTAAGGATTGAGATCGGCCCGAAAGATATTGAGAAAAAACAAGTGGTTATGGTAAGAAGAGATACAGGAGAAAAAGCATTTGTTCCAATAAAAGACATCAATACAAAATTAAAATCACTTCTAAAAGATATCCAGAAGAATTTATTGGCAAAAGCAAAAAAGTCATTGAAAGAAAATATAATCGACGTAAAGAACTGGGATGAATTCTTGAAGGCAATAAAAAACAAGAAGATGGCCAGAGCGCCTTGGTGCGAGGAAACTGTGTGCGAGGACTGGATAAAAGATAAATCCGGAGGGGCAAAAAGCATAAACATTCCTTTTGACCAGCCAAAGAAGATCCCTGCAAAATGCGCTCATTGCGGCAAGCAGGCAAAATGCATCGCTTTATTTGCCAAGAGTTATTAGTTACTCAATAGTAACAAATGTGCCATAAGCTTTATAAAGGATCGCTGATTTATCCTCTATAGGTGGATTTATGATGATTAAGTTACCAAATACAGAATTTCGCAGGTTATATTGGGAGAGCCTATTAGACTGTATTCAAGTTGTCGGCGAGCCAGAAGAAGCTATTGTTGTTGAACTTGAAAAAAAGCCTCTTGAAGATAATCTAGAAACAAATCTTGTTCTTAATGAAGACAATACTCTAGAAACAGTTCCTCATTATGCTCTTGATTCTTTTTATTTGAAAATCACGTCAGGCAAGACCGAATTTCATCCTTCGTATATGCTGGACGGAGAAAGAGAATATAATGACGATACAGCAAGATTTACATATTCCCAGGAAATATTTGCAGGACTTAAGCAGGAAATAAGTTCAAGATTATCAGACCTTTTGCAGGCTGCTAAAGAACTGAATTCAAAACTGTATCTGGACTCAAGCGAAGTCACAGAAGAGTTTATCGACAGGTTCATGAATTCAGAAGACGGATTGTGTTATATCAAAGAAAAAATTCTGGATTAAGCTTTGACATATTCTAATAAAGAGTCTGCCATTTTAATTCCGCGCGTAAATCTCAATTTGCTTTGTTTTTGGATTATTTCTCCGACAGCATTGAATGTTTCTTCATTTGCGTGTAAGAAGATCTCAAGTATGTTTGCAAAATTTTCATAGTAATCAATTGACAGCATCGTTGTTTTTTGAAGCTTGTCAGCTTCTTCTATAGAGCTTTTTTCAGCGCGGTCCACAAGTATTTCATAAGCTCTCCATTCCTCTTCTAGTTTCTGTATTTTCTTGGCATTTTTTTCCTGCGCGGATTTAGGCAATCTTTGCTTGATTTCCGGCAGGTTAAGAACATTTTTTACAGCATCAAGAAGTATCCTGTATTTGCTTGACACGCGGACAAAGTATTGCGTCATGACAGTATGATATTTTTCTCCAAGGTAAGAGATTACTTGCTTGGCAAGCAGGTTCAATCTTTCGCGCTCTTTGTTTATTGCGCGTATCTCTTTTGTATCTGGCTTTCTTTCTCTTGGTATTTCTCTTGTTTTGCCTCTGCTTATTGACTCTTCTAGTTTTTTGGCGCGCTCAGTTATCGTGCGCATCTGCAGCACTATATTTTTCAGGTATCCTGCTGTCTCTTTTCCAAAATAGACTGCATTGTAGATTGCATTGTCTTTTCTTTTTTCTTCGCTGGCCATGGCTGCAATAAGATTGTTTCTTGCTGTCTCAAGTTCTTTTACAACCTCTTTTTCTGCTATTGCTGGCATACTGCTTGATTTTAGGTTTAAAGTTATTAAATCTTTTGCTTTATTAGAAAAATTTAAATAGCATTTATTTGTTCTATGCACTGGGGTGATTAACATGCCAGAAGAAGAAAGAAAACCAGTTGGAAAAATAACTCACTTTTTCCCTAAAATCAGTGTCGCAGTGATCAAGGCAGATGTGTTGCTGAAAAAAGGAGACAAGATATCTATTGAAGGGCACGACAAGAAAGTAGAGATGACTCTTGAATCAATGCAGATAGAGCACAAGGATGTTGAAGAGATAAAGCCTGGGGAAGAAGCAGGAATGAAAGTTCCTGAAGATGTAAAAGAAGGCGACCTTGTTTACAAGGCAGAATAATTTTTTTAAACAGTCGGGCGGGATGTTATGTAAGGCATCATCGCCTGTTTTAATTCTCCTTCACAGGTTCCAAGCATTCCAGACAATGTATTGATGTATAATGGGCTGAAATCATTTGGAGCATACATGCAGTACATGCTCTTGCCCAGGAATGCCTCAACTATTTCTTGCGGCTCATCTGGAGCGAGTTTAACGACTGTCTTTTTCAGCACGCAGTTGTTTGTTTCATACTGGACTGTTGTTCCTTCTATTATGTTAGAGAATGTTGCTGCCTGGCAGGCATCTGCGTGCCTGACAAAACAGGCCTCTGTTGCGCATGCTGCAGGCATCATCCAGATTATCACTCCGATTATCGCAAAGAATAATATCAAGAACACACCTGCCATTATTTTTATGAAAAGCCTGTTCTGTCCTGGTTTTTTAGATACTTTTTTCGGCTTGACTTTTTTTGGTTTTGGCGGCGGCGGTATTTTTTTAAGAGCAGGTTTCTTTGGTGCTGGCGCAAATAATTTCTTGAACAATGATTCTTTTGGTTTCTTTGCAGCAGGCTTAGGTTTTGGCGGCGGTGGTATTGGTTTAGGAACAGGTTTCTTTGGCTCAGGCTTTTTAACTTCTTTTGCCTCAAACATTTTTTCAAAAAAGCCTTTCTTGCGCACACCCAGGTCTATAAATGCCTTGTTTATGGATTGTTTGTCAAAACCAGCATGCAGTAATGCAGTTTCAATCTCTCTAACAGAATAATTTTTCTTTAACTGCGCCTTGATATGCTTTTTTAATGATTGCATGAATTCTGGTTCCATATTTTTTTTAAATAACAGTTTTGCTTAAAAGAGTTTGTTACCCCTCAAAAGAAAAAAATATGCTATGTCTGTTTTGCGGATAATATACAGCAAAAAATCGATATATTTATATATAGTTATTGCAAAATTCTTCTTAATTGGGTTGAAAAAAGGGGGATAGTGTATTGACTAATAAGAAATACCTGTGGTTACTAGTATTGGTAGTGGCATTGTCCATTCTTATAGCCACTTTTGGCTCTGACTTAGTACCTACTGGCCTGACTGTTCTTAATAACACAAATGCAACAAACAACTCTGCTCCTGTGTGGGTTTCAAACACTACTTATTTCTCAATAGACAAGAACACAAATCTTGTCATGGATTTGAATGATTATTTTTCAGATCCTGAAAATGATTCAATGAGTTTTCTTGTCACTCAGCCAAGCAATTTCAGCGTCAATGTCTCTGACAGCATTGCAGTGTTGACCCCTGACATGAATTTCCTTGGGACACGTTCTTTTTCTATCATTGCATCTGATGAATATTTAGTTTCAGACCAGGCAGTGCACGTGGATGTTGTTGAAACAGTGTATGATGAAACAAATGAGACAGAAGAAAATGCCACGCCTGAAGAGCCTGTTGAAATAAAAGATGAGAATGACAAGTTCTATGGAAAAAAAGTCATAGATGAGCCTGATTTTGAGACGCATTTCACTTCAATTGAAAGCAACTTGACATATCTGAAAATAGTCTTTTATCATGACTCAAATGAGTCCCAGGATATCTGGGTTGAAGGAGATGTGAATCATTCATTGAGTAAAAATTCAAGCAGTGCTTTTGAAAGCGTTGTCTTGATTGTTGAATTGATTGAAGGGATTGTTCCAAAGTTCAACTTGCATGTAGGTACTACTTCTGAGATATTTGAGTTCGGCAAAAATATTCCTGCAATTGAGATTGAAGACGGCAATTATTCCTTGATTGATAGAGATGATGAGCTGTTGGATGTAGAGATAAACAAAGAAGATGTTTCTGCAGTGATTAAAGGAACAGACAGTGCATCAATCAATGCAAAAATAGGTGATGTAAATGATTCTGCTGTTAAAACAGATGTGTTTGCAGCAGACAATGTGTCAATGGAAGAGGCAGTCATCACACTTCCTGTTTCAGGAGAAATAAATGTCATCCTTGAATGTTCTGATTTTAATGTTAATACATTTATTTGTGAAGGCGATTGGCAAGAGACAGACATTCCTTTTATTTTAAACGGCTCTAACATCGTTTTTACAGTTGACCACTTCAGCGGTTATGGCGGCGGATTGATTACTGTGCTTAATGTGCAGTCTTATCCTACTCTGAATGGAAATTGGACAGTTGCATTTAACACGACTGGCTCAGAAAATTTAACGATAACCGGCGTCAATGGAACAAGCTTCTCAGTTGATCTGCAGTTCCTGGAATTAAGATGCGGCAATTTAACAGTTAATGCATCTTATGACGGCAGCAAGGTATTCTATGAAAATTATTCCTGCAATGAGACAAGTTATGAGACAAGCAAGGTCTTGACAGAAGGAAAGCACCACTTGAAGTTTGAGTTTGGAAATTCAACAGGCTATGCCCACAACTTAGTTGTTGCAGGTATAAGAAATGTCACAAGCGTGCTGAACTCAAGCATTTATGGAGAAAGCGGAGGAGACCATCTTGGCTATGCTTTGGCTCTTGGAGATTTTAATGGTGACGGCAGGGAAGATACTTTGTTTGGCGCTCTTGATGCAGATGATCCTGTGATTCCTCCTCCTTTTGGCACAAATGTCGGAAAAGTTTACTTGCGCTATGCTCCTATTCCAAGAAATGGAAGCTTCAACATAAGCAGCATCACAAATATGACTTGGATTGGAGAAGCTAATGCTATTCCTCCATTTACTTCAAATGCAGGAGAATCTCTTGCAGTTGGTGATGTGAATAATGATAATTTTGATGATTTTGTGATTGGCTCTCCTGGCTTTAATGTGTTGGGGCCGAATATAGGCAGGACATATCTTGTCTATGGAAGAAGCAGCATAATGTCTGGAACAGCTTTGTTGCCGATAGGTTCTAATGCTACTTTTACAGGTGTTGCTGGCGGCAATGCCGGCCTTGAAGTTGCAATAGGTGACTTGAATGGAGATAATTTTGATGATGTCATAATCGGCGAGCCTTTTGCAGCAATGAATAAAGGAGCTGCTTATGTTTTCTTCGGGCCAATACCAGACGGCGCTGCCAGGACAGTTGCGCAGGCAAATGTCACAATAAATGGAACTGGAGACGGTTCATTTGGCTATACACTTGAGATTGGGGACATAAATGGAGATAATACTGATGATTTGATTGTAGGTGCTTACACAAATGCAACTAATAGAGGAGCTGTTTATGCATTCTTTGGCAGCTGGACAGCTGGAACAACAATCAATGATACAAATGCTAATGTGACTTGGTATGGAGAAGGCCCCACTAATTTCCTTGGATGGTCTCTTGCATCTGGTGATGATGTGAATGGAGACAATATTGATGATTTGCTTATTGGAGCGTATAATGCCACAGGAAATGGAAAAGTTTATCTGATTTATGGAAGTGCTTTGCTTTCAGGAACTTCTAATGTAAGCGCAGCTGCAACAAGCGCGTGGTTTGGTGAAAGCACAAGAGATTTCCTTGGCTGGAGCGTGGAATTAGATGACCAGAACAACGATACTCTTGCAGATGTGATGATGGGCGCAATTTACTATGATACTCCTGTGCTCAATAATGCAGGAGCGATTTATTTTGATTATGCTCCTATTGCAGCAGGCACGGTTAATGTAAGCACTGTTAACGGCTCTCTTGTTGGTGTTGTAAACCTGCAGGAATTAGGTTATGCGATGGCTGCAGGAAGCTTTTATGGTATTGGCACAGATCACCATCTTTTTCCATTGATTGAGACAGGCGGTGTTTATTATGAGGGATTTCCTCCATCTCCACCGCCTCCTCCGATAGTTGTTCCAAGATGGAGGGGAAGCAGCCCTCCTGGAGGAAGAGACCCGCATACTGAGACTGATAATCCTCCTTGTGTTGCAATGGAGTTTGATGCAGAGCTTCTAGAAGACGGCACTTTAAAAGTTACTTTTGATTCAAATGTTCCTTCAACAGACATTACTTTAGCAGCTTTTGTCGGAAATTTTGGCCAGCCAATAGGCAATACATGGGGCGGCAATCTCCGAGGAGCATTTGGCACAGATGCAGAAGGCTTGTCAACAGCAGAATTCAATATACCGCAGGATGCTTTAGATGCCGGGGACAACATCCGCTTAATCATGACAACACAGGCAGGAATAGAAGTCTGCGGCCAGATAGACATGCCTATCCGCCCTTGTGAAGCTGCAGAACCAAGAACTCCTTTGGAATGGGGCCCTATTGATGAAGGAGATATAAATTTTTATGAACCTTTTGCCACAGCTTACTGGGATGATGTAAATGGAGAACTGCATGCAATCGGCTCTGTTCCGATGATTGTTGAAGGTAATGAACTTGTTCCTGATGTATCAAATCTTCCTACATCTGTCACATTTACTACCTGCATGGATGGAAGAGAAAAAACTTACACACTTCCATTGGATTATGCTGATAATAATTTTCAGATGTATCTTTTTCCAGAGACTCTTGCAAGCAAATGTGCATGGGAGGCAATGTCCACGTCAACAGGAGTTTCTATTGCTGACTTGATGCGAGGTTCTGGAGATACTGATTTTCTTACAGGAAGCGCAGTTGTTGATACAGGAATAACAGGAGCTGCTGCTGCTGGCAAAGACTGCAAATATCCTTGCGTCTATGAAAATCCTAAGACAGGCTATTGCACAATACTTGCAATGGCTTCTTGTGTTGCACGAACAGATCCTTGCCCTGCAGGACAGAAATATCCTGGATGGTGCAAATGCGAATGTGTTGATGAAACAAAAGATCAAAAAGAATACGAAGAAGCACTTGCTTTTGTTGAAGAACAGAAGAAATTAGAAAAAGAATCTGAAAGCGCAAAAGAAGCAGCTGCAGGAAGCACTTCTCAATGGATTCCTACGCAATTAGGCGGTGGTGCCGGCGTGACTTTATTCAAGACAAGCATGCCTGTTGCGCCTGAAATTGCAGAAAATAAAATGAGTTTCAAGTATAATTATCAAGGCGGAAGTGGTGGAAGCACTCCTAGCGGTGCATTGATTACTGGCTTTGCAGCGGCAGATGAGCAAAGCAGTGTGCCGATAACTGGCATGGCTATATCCGGGCCTTCTGGCACACCATTAGGTGGAAGCAGCGGCCCTACTCCTGCTCCTGGCACTGCAGGTCAGGGCGGTGCTGGAAGAACGCCTTCACCAACTGGTTCTGTTCCAGTAGAAAAAAAAGGCACTGATGAAAAGAAAAAAAGGACATATGACTGCAATCCAAAGAATCCTGTGCCTAAAACACCAGATACTCCTGCGCCAAAACCTGCCCCTCCTACTCCTACACCTAAACCAGAACCTAAACCTGAACCTGAACCTAAGCCTGCTCCAACGCCCGGTCCTACTTATGGCCCGCCGTATCCTGTTCCTACTCCTAAGCCTGGCCCTGTTACTTATGGTCCTCCTGCTCCTACTCCAAAACCAACATATAAATGGATTAAGACACCCGACGGCTGGCAATATGTGCCAGTTACCCCAACGCCCACACCGACTCCTACTCCGACTCCTACTCCTGGTCCAGGTGAAGCTGAGGCAGTAACGCCGTATATTGCTTCAGACAGGTTTATTCCAACAGGCATGTGGGATGGAACTATCTGGGAAAATACTTGGTTTAATTTCAGGGCAGAAGGAGAAACTTCTAATCCAGAATGTGCATTTATTGATTGGCAGTCTTATACTGCTCCAGAAGTTACTGGTGCTGCAGGCATTGATGCAATAACAGGAACAACAGTTGCAGGCAGTCTTGCAAGCTCTTGCGGTGCAGGAGTTAATGATAACCAGGGAGCAGGAATGAGCAGGCCGACATCAGGCAACACTCCTGCCACTGCTTTTGCAGAAATGTTTGATCTTAGCACTCACCCAGGAACTCACGATTATGACGAGCCACAAACTTGCAAAGATTGTCCTTATCTGTGTCCTATGCCAGATATTCCAGAGATAAACCAGCCAGGTGATCCTGGCGGTGGCGGTCCTGGAGGCGGCGGCGGAGGCGGCGGCCCTGGCGGTGGCGGTGGCGGCGGCGAAGGCGGCCTCTGCGGCTTAGGAGCAGAATCAGCTGGTGTTTTGAACAGTGTTTCAGACGATGCTGATGAAAGACTGCAGTACATGGAAAGCAGGATTGCTGAGGACGGTGCTGTTAACTCATTGAAACAAGGCATTTCAAATCTAGGAGATGCTGTTTCTGCAGGCGTTGCAGAGCATGCAGCTAATTTTGATGGTTCAAGGCTGCCTGGTTCATTAGGCCCTCCTGCTAGTAGTGGAAGCGAAGGTTCTTTCCAAGCACTTACAGGAATGGCAGTCGGAGCCCAGGCATTTATTCCGCAGCAGGACATTATTCCAGGAGAAGCAGTTTCTGTTGGAGATGGACAGGCTCTAGATATGCGCGGGGATATTGTTGTTGGTGAAGGTGCTGGTGAAGCAAGAGATGTTATTACAGAACCTGCTGCAGAAGACGAACCAGGTGATGCTGATGAAAGAGAAGAGATAATCACAGACGGCTTTATTGAGATATTCAATCCATTAGGCAAAGATATCCGCCTGGAAGGCTATGAATTATGGGATGCAACAGGAGAGATAAAGATTCCTTTCCCAAAAGGAGCTGAAATCAAGTCAGGAGAGTATCAAGTTATTGCATTCAGTGACTTGTTTGAAACCAATTTCCAGGTAGAGCCAGATTATATTTTCAAGGGATTCTCTATTGAGAAATTTAAAGGAACAATTGCTTTGATGTACACTGGCGAGCCAAGCTTGAAATATGTTGATTATGTGAGGTATGGTGAAAAAAGCAAGCCGATGTTTATGAACGGAGACACTCCTCCGATAAACCAGGACTTGTTGCCTCTTAATGATATTGAAAGAAAAACAATAATCATTTCTGAAGTTACTGTTGATTATGGAAAAAGAATAGTCTTTGTTGAATTGACTAATGTTGGTGAAGAAGACTATGATCTTGCAGGACACAAGCTTTCTGTGTATGCAGGTGACGATTATTACGAAGGGGTGGTCGGCGAGAGCGCATCTGTCGTCGCTGGTGCACCATCTGCAGGAATGCCTGCAGGAGCAGCACTAGCTGCTAAAGCACCAATGACTGCGATTGCTACAACTGCAGTGCAAGCCACAGGTACTCAGGCAATTGTTACAGGTGTCTCGTCCCCCCCTACTTTTGCTACATCAGAGATGCTTGTTGAAGGAGAAGGTGTTGCAAGCGCAATAACTGCCGGTGCTGTTGTTGAAGAGCTTTCAGCTGTTGCTGCAGTAAGCCCTGCTCAAACTGCTGTAAGCACTGTTGGAATAACAACAGGCTCTACAGGAGTTGCCAGTGCAATTACTGCTGGTGCAATGGCTGCAGCACAAGCTGGTCAAGCCAGTGCACTTACTGCATCCTCCCCGACTTTACTTGCTCCTGGCAAGTCAATTGTGCTGAGATTCAGTGCAGCTGGCAAGAGATGGGAAGCTCCCTATCCTTATTACACAGACGGCGAGCCAGTTGAAGAAGACAACATAATATGCTTTGAAGGAAAAGATCCTGAGACAGGAGAATGCCTTGGTCCTGTCATGGCTTCTTCTGAAATGATATCTCCTGTTGCAGGCGCAGAAGTTGCAATTGCAGCAGAGCAGGAGATTCCAGGTGCATTCATGCAATGCCCTGAGTGTTCTGTAGGCCAAAAACCAAATCCACTTACTTGCGAATGCATTCCAATAACAAAAGAAAAGAAAACGCTTGTGCAATGCAAGGTAATCCTTGAATGTTCTGAAGGAAAAGTTCCTGATATGTATAATTGTAATTGCATAACTCCGCAGGAAAGGCAGAAACAATATGAAAACTGGCACAAGACCGGCGGAACGATGATTACAGGGCAGGCAATCACTGAAACACTGACAACTGAAATAGCATCTGTTGGAACAGCTGCTCCTCAAGGAATCATCACTGCAAAAAAATCAGTGATGGAGCTTGCTGCAATGCCGTCAACTGCCTTGCTTGCAAAAAGCCCAGTCAGCACCTTGACAACAGGCAAGCGCGAGATATGCTATGAAGGCATTGATTCTGAGACAGGATTGTGCAACAGTGTTCCGATTGCAGAAGATACCCCTGTGCTTGACATGAGTGATATGGAAGATGCCAAGCATGTAGAGCATGGCGGTGTTACAACCTTGCTTGAAGTTATTCTTGAGAAAAATGGCGAGCAGGTTGATTATTTTGTGCGCGATGAAGGCAAGATACCTTATGCAGGAATAAAATCATACAAGAGCCGAACAACTCTTGCAGGATCTCCTGTTGACCAGAGGCCTGATGACTTTGTTGAAGGGGCTCCTTCCTTAGGTGTTGTTGAAGGATTAGAGGCTTCTGAAGTTGCTAAATGGATAATCAATCCAAAAGGGCAGACGCTCATTGAATTTGAGGATGAATATCCAGAAGAAGAGGATGTTGAGATTTGCTTTGAAGGAATGGATCCAGAGACAGGAGAATGCCTTGGTGCCGTGCTTCCAGAGGATCTTGATGAATTGATTATTGAAGAAGAGGTTTCTGAAGAGATTCCTAAGTTTGGTGACAGATGCCAGCAGAAATGCGAATTTGGCTGCACTGATTATACTTGCTGTGAATGCAATCCTGCCCCGCCTCCAGAGCCGGTAGAAGAAACAATTAGTGATAATACATGTGCCAACTTTTGCCCGTATGGTTATGTTGGAAATACTTGCGAATGCGCATCTTCTCCTGGAGGAGATGATATTACTGGCGGTGCAATCTTGTCCACGCTTCAAACAGAATTTGCGCAGACAGTTGCTGCACAGCTGCACATTTCAACAACTGTGCTGGAACAGCCTGTAGGCATGCCTGTTACAACTGTTATTGAGGCAAGTCCTGTTGAAAACGCAGGTGTTGCTCTTGACCATCACTTGCTTGCATCTTCAATAACTCCTGGAGCCACAAGTGAAGAGATTCAAGAGACTGCAGAAGAGCTGATGTTTGAAGATCCTTGCGACACTATCTTGAGGCAGGCTGCTGAAAGAGCTGCGGCAGCAGGAGAAGAAGGAACAGAACTCTTGTCCCGCAAAGAAAAGATTGATGAATTTGATGTTATTGAAGAAATAAATGCAGTGCTGGATGAATTAAGGGCGCAGGGAATTGATGTTGATGATCCTGATGTGTACAAGCAGTATGCTGGCTATGTGCACATGAAAGTTGTTGAAAAATTATTTGAGTATGTTGAAGATATTGATTTCAAGGTGATTGATTACAAAGCAGACTTTGACAAGACCCTTTATGCAAACTTTGAATACGGGCTCAAGGAAAAAGAAGAAGACGAAGAGTTTGTTGTTTACTTCAAGCACAATGCTGATTTGAAAGACAAGATTATAAACATAGATGAATTTGTTGTTGCAGACAAGTTCAAGGGAGATGATATTGAGAAAAAGATTTTTGAGATAGACAAGGAATTGTATTTCAGGTTTGGAAAAGACTATAAGATTTCTGCAAGCGCGACACTGCCTTTGAACTCTAACTTGTTTGTTGTCAAGTTCGGCACTGTGCCGTCTGAAAATGCTCTCAGGCTGACTGCATCAACTTTTGAGAACGCAATTTATGGTGCAGGCGATGCTTTTACCCCTAAAAAATTGGAAGGCTTTGCAGACCCTATGGCAAATACAGAGCTTATCAGGCTTGCAATGAGAGACTTGAGATATGATGAAGAAGAGATGAGCAAGCTGATTGACTTGATTGAAGAATATCCTCCAGTAGAAGAGGAAGAAGTAAGCCCTATTACAGAGCGTGCAAAAGAGCCTTATGAAGAAATGCTTGATGAAGACTTCCAGAGGATGGTTGATGCTTGCCAGGATGTGAGAAATGCTTTTGCGGATAATAACCGCGCAATTTACGGCGATCCTATCATAAGTTTCCAAAGAATTGATTATGATGAAGGAATAGAATATGAAAAGCCGCTTCCAAAGAAAAGGATAATACCTGGCTTGGGTATTACTCTTGCAAGGATGCTTGAAGGCCCTTCTGCTGAATTGCCAAGTGCAGCTGCTCCAGGCCCTTCTGTTGGATGGAGAGGAGGCAGTGCTGGCGGAACTGTTTCAGCGCAGGCACAGGCAATACAGTCAAGATTATCTGCTCGCGGCAGGGGCGTAAGCGCAGGAATGGGCGCAGGACAAGCACTGACTGCGTTTGCAGTTGCTGACATAACTGGAGCGCAATTTTCTGCAGTACAGCAGGTGAGAACAGGCGGCAGCGGAGCTGCAGCCAGAGGCGGAGGAGCAACACCTTCTATTTCTCCTCAAGAGCTTGAGCAGTTGCAGCTGCGGTTGCGGACAAAGGAATCTTATCTAAATAAGTTAACTTTTGCGCAGAGAAAAAGATGGGATGCATTGCACCTGACACAGAATGAACTTTATGAAAAATTAAGAAAAGGGATTGACACTGACGAAGCACTTGCAGAGCTTTACAAGATTGACCAGGAATTGACAGCTCTTTGTCCTGAAGCAAGAAAACTTGACCAGGATAGGGTGGATAGGCTTCCTGGCAGCGGCGCTTCAAAAGGCGGCGGTCCAGAGGCAGCTTCATCTGATTACTTGTCTATCCCTGACATAATGGCAGAGCATGGCGAGACCCAGAGAGAGAATGAGCAGTGCTTTATTGATTATTGTGCTGATGGCGTTTGCTATCCATTATGTCCTGAAATTCACATCTTATTGACTGAAATCTTTCCAGGCACTGTGAAGATTGATCCTGAAAAGACTGAAGGCCAGCCTATTACACCAAAGCCTGTTGAAATAAAGGTTCCAAAGCCGGCAGTGCCAGAATACTGGGGGCCAACAGGCCCTGCAACTGTTCCCGGCATGCCGGGCTATGCTGAAACAGGCGGATATGCTGCGACAACAGGTCCTGCTGGAGAGAGTGATGTGCCGATAACCGGCGCGCAGGTTGCTTTAAGCCAGTTTGCTGCTGAAGCAGTCTTTGCAGGAGAAGCATCTAATCCTGCAATAACTACTGCAGGCAGTCTTGAAGACATATCGCCAGTAGTCACTGGCGGTACTGCAACAGCTTCTCATGGCACAGGCGACAATGGCATTGTTCCTCATGACGAGACAAGCGAGGATGTAAGCAAGACCTGGGAAGTTTTACTTGCTTGTCCTGGCTATGGTCCTGGAGAATGCCCTGCTTACCAGCCGTCTCCTTATCCTTTCCCTGGATATGTTCCTGGACAGTATCCTCCTTATCCAGGTGTTTGTGTTGATTATTATTCGCATGTAAGGTCTGACAGGACTGCTCCAGAATACAGGGATGCTGGTTTCAACATACCAGAAGGTTATGAGATAATAAGGGATGAATTCAATATGGTTTGTGCTCCTGGAGAAGATTATTGGTTCAGCTTTGATGTTCCTGACATATACAAGGATGTGCAGGTATTGAGATGCAAAGGCACGATGTGCGAGGAAGTTTCTCTTACAGAATATCCTGTTGAAGATATATATTGTGATGGGGAATTGTGGAGTTCTCAGGCTCTTGATCCTTTGACAAGTGTCCAGCCCGCTAAAAATCCTTTGGTTTACAATGTTACGTTTGATATTGAAGAAGACATCGGCGTGTACACTGAAGAGATTAGTGATCATGGTTATTCTATTGAATTCAAGGGCTTTGCTCCTGAATTCACTGTAAGCATGAATACCCCTGATGATCTTGTTTTCCCTCCAAATAATAATAAGTATTATGTGATGGGCGCGCCTATATATGTAAAGACAGAGTATGTTCCTGAGAATATCAGCGCAGTCATTACGCTTCCTCTTGTAAGGCAGGAGAATTTTGACAATTACGCTATTTATGCATTGTTAGAAGGAGAATGGTATTATCTTGGCGGAGAAATAATTGATGACAGCATAAGTGTTGAAGTAAGCGACATACAGGACTTGTTTGTTGCAAATGAGACCTTGTTTGCTGTTCTCGGCATGTATTGCCATGCTTGTGACAAGACAGAGTTTGACAAGGTATATGATTCTGGCTCAAGAGAAGCAGTTGTCTTGATACACGGCCTGACATCATATCCTTCAACCTGGAGATTGCTGATAGATGATCTTGCGTTTAACAAGCAGCCATATCAAGTCTGGACTTATGCATATCCTTCCTCAATGAGCGTTGATGAAGTTGCTGCTGCATTATCAAGCCACTTGCAGAATCATACCAGGGAGTTTGACACAGTGCATCTTGTGACACATTCTCTTGGCGGCACTATTGCGCAGCAGACATTATATTTTAGTGAGACAAATAAACTGCCTTATCTGAAGAAAGTTGACAAGATGATTTTATTGGGCGTGCCTAACAAAGGAAGCCCTGCTGCAGAAGTCTATGATAATCTGCGGAATTTCCTGTTGAATAAGAAAGATGTTGCAGGAGTGTATAATATCAATGATGCTGTTATTGATGATGTGTTGTACGGCAGGAATGTCTCAAGAATAAAGCACGTGAGATACTTTGTTGTTGCAGGGACCAAGCCTTATGAGTTTAATCTTGGATTCTTCACCTTTACATCTGAGCAATTATTTGAGTTTGTTGAGCCAAATGACGGCATTGTCACCACTGTGAGTGCCAGGACTGTGGGCGGCGAGGAGATCAATGACAAGTGCTATAATTATTTTGAAGTGCCTTTGAGCCATACTGAATTGATATCAGCAAGCCTTGGAAGAAAGATAATAGGAAGAATACTTTCGCTTGAAAAAGAAAGAACAGATGCTGAAGAAGGATATCTCGGCTATAACCTGTATGGAAGTACCTTGGTTGATGACTGCAGTCCTGATGATAAATTCATGATTATCGGCAAGAGAGCATCTGAATTAGAGCGCCCTGGTGCTTATGGATGCCAGTGCGGCAATGATGTGTGCGGCATTGATGAAGATGTGCTTACCTGTCCAGAAGATTGTGCAGCAACCTTGAAGGCAATGTTCTGCACAATTCTGCCTGCCACAATAGGCATCTTGATGATAGTGCTTGCTGTTTTGACTGGAGTATATCTCTTCACTAAGCATGTGCAGAAGAAGAAGCTAAGCAAAATCTGGCGCGGCGTGATTTATTCAGGCTCTGCATTGTTCTTGCTTTTGATGCTGATTGGCTCAGGCGTCTGCAAGTTTTTCAATTGGATTCACCTGATAATATTATTGGTGATTATAGGAGCAATGGTGCTTGACGCTTTTGCTGCTGAACAAAAGAAACTAAAAAAGAAAAAGAAATGAAAATATCAAACAAACAAAAAATAAGTATTATGTTCGCTGTATTAGTTACAGCTTTGTTTGTTTTATTGCCTGTCTGTGACGCTTATTCAAGAGCAGATGCTGTCTCAGACATGACTTTTGTAGAGACTTATGTTGATCCTAATACAGAAGCTAAAGCTGACGAGTATATCGGCGGGATGGGTCTTGAAGAGTTTGAAGAGCCTGCAGATCTTTCACTGCTCCCTCCTCTTTTAGAGCCGATGACCAGCGAAGAAGTTGATGCTTTTGTTGATGATGCAATGTCCAATCTTCCTCCAATAGATGCAAGCATGGATGACTTGACAGACCCGCCAGGCATAATCAAAGAAATCACTCAAGAGCAGGAAGTGTTCACAACACCTTCTCAGATGAGCAATGTTGATGAAGAGATGGAGTGTATCATGCCTGGAACACCAGGTGCAGAGATTTCAGGGGCAGGATTTGACATTATGGGCCTGGGCGCAGGCGCTGTCGGCGAGATGAGTCTTGAAGAATTCCAGTCAATTGTGCAGCAGGCTGGTCTTGAAAATCTTGGAGCACGCGGAGGCGGTAGTCAACAGGGCGGCATGGGCGGCATGGGAGAATATGCAGATCCGCGAGATTATAGGAACCAATTCTATGGAATGAAAGAATCAGCAAGGCAGGCTGCTGGCGGAAAGACTGGCGGCGGAGGAGAAGATACAAGCTATGGCGGAGAATATTACGGTGCAAAAGCAAGATTGGATTATCTGCAGACAATAATGGACTGGGCAAATAGTGTTGGTGAAGAAGGTTATGGTGTTGCCAAGATGCTTGAAGAGTTTGTTCAGAGCCAGGAAGCAAGAGATGAGTTTGGTGACGGCCTGAATCAATTAGGCCCGCCTGAAAAATGGGGCGCAGTTGCACAAGGCATAATGGACGCATACAATGGAATGGCAAGCACATTTGAAGACTATGCAAATAATTTAGGCACATTCAAGAAAATAACAAATGCTCTGCAGGACAAATCAGGAGACGGTGCAGGAACTCATATTTATAATTATGAAGGATTGAAGTGGAGTATAATAGATATGGGAGGATATGATCCAGAGAAATATAAAAAGTTAAAGAAACGACAGGAGCAACTCGGAACAGAGATTCAACGCCTGCGGGATAAAGGTGAAAATAAGCGCACGCCAGAAGAGAATAAAAAACTCAACGAATTAATAGAAGAACTTAATGGTAAGCCTAAGCGTGATAAAGAAGGCAACATTATGAAAGATCCAAAAACTGGAAAAACAATATGGGAGAAAGAAGGCATCAATACGGAAGTCAAAAATGCAGAAAAAACAGGCTTGCAAGACGCTTTAGACTACTATGGCACGCTTACATCTGCTTCAACGGATATCAAGAATTTTGAGGCTGAGCTTGAGCAGTTCAGCAGTATGCCTGTTGGGCAGCTTGCAGATGCAATGCTTGCAGATGCAAAAGGAAAATATGACCAGGCAAAAACAGATTATGATCTTGGCTTGATTTCTAAAGAAGAGTTTGATGAAGCAAAAAATGAATACAATAATCTGCAAGGCAAGAAAAATGACGGAACTCTCAGAGATTATGCGCGCAACCAGCAAAAAAAGAAAGAGCAGGAAATTAAAGCCAAAATAGCGCAGGCAAAGAGAGATTATGAAGCTGCAAAGCAGGGAAAAGACTTAAAATCTGAAAGAGAGCTTGCTGCCTTGCAGAAAGATATTGATTCTGCTGGCCAAGCGATCAGGGATACAGGTGCGCAAATAAAAGACACAGACCAGAAAATATCTGATATTGACAAAAAAATTGCTGATTTGCAGGAGGAGCTTGCGGGACCACAATTTACAGAGGAAAAATTAACAGAACTTCAGGAAGAACTAGAAGAATTAAAAGAAGAAAAAGAAGAATTAGAAGGGCAAAAATATGAATTAGGGCAAAAGAAAAAAGATCTTGAAAAACAAAATCAAGATTTGAAAGAAAAACAAAGAAAAATTAAACAACAGACTGAAGTGAGTTACAAAACTAAACGTGATGCTTTCAACAAATATCTTGAAGGAATTGCTGAAGATGAAGGATTGAATACAGGCGCGGATGCACTTAAATGGATTGGCTGGCAGGCAGCTGATGCAAAACTTGAAGATGCGATTGGATACCCTGCTGAAGTGGATGAAAACGGCAATGTATTATTGCCAGCATCAGGATTGCACGCTTCTTTGGAAACACTCGGTGGTCTTATTGAGAGTACAGGCGCATTCTTGGATCCAGATTTTATGAAAGACATGAAAGAAGATTTTGGCGATTATAGTGAAAGATTGGCTGATTTGCATGACGCTTTTAAGGAACTAAAAGATGCTGAAAACGCTGCCAAGGCAGATGGTCATATAAGCGATGAAGAAGATAAAGATATCAAAGACAAACAGCACGAACTCAATAAAGATATACTTGATCTTGGCGCGGACATAATGAAGTCTTTAAAAGAATATTTGAAAAAACTTTCTGAGATGACTGCTGATGAATTAGAGGATTGGTGGGAAAATATGAATAAGTCTGAAGCAGAGGGGGGCATTGGTGAGACGCCATCTTCTCCTTGCTGCGAGAAGTGCAAGCCGCCTGAATGTCCTCCTGATTGTCCTCCAGGTATTTATGCGACAGAAGAATTAGAGGCTGGCGAGAAAGAAGGGCCGTATCCAACAGGTCCGCCAGAGCAGCCGCCGCCTACGCCTGGTCCTCCAGGTGCTCCGTCAACTGCGCCAGGTGGAGCTCCGCCTGCGCCGCCCGAAGGCGGGTATCCTGCAGGTATGACTCCTACTCCAACCCCTCCTACGCCTCAAACACCTACATTTGGTGCTGTAGCAATAACAGGCTCTGCAGTTGCAGGTGTGCTGGAAGAAGGAGGAATAGAGCCAGTAGGTACAGGCCCGGCCCCATTGCCTTTATTGCCTGAAGAAGGAGCTCCAGAAGAAGGAGAAGAAGGAGTTCCAGAAGATGGTGCTCCAGAAGAAGGCGAAGGAGAGGAAGAATGCGGCATAACAAGAAAAAAATGCTGGAAATTTCCTCCGATTCCTGAAGCACCGATGGATGCTCCGCCGGATGGGAAAAGAATATTTCAGGATTCAAGCCAGATAGGTATTTCAAACCATGATAGAAGTGCAGCAGTTAAATCTGGAGATTTAGATATAACTATTCGGCAAGTGGATGAAGAAGAGGAGGATACTGAGATAAAAATAGGATTAACTGATGTGCTCAATAAAAATGCTGCTGCTGTGGACTTGCAGCCAGTTGTCAGAAAAAGAAACATTGGTTTCATGGGTTTTGCTGGCGAATATAAAGAAACAAAAGATAATAGATTTACTGTTAAGTTAAAGATGCCTTGCAGCAAGGCGCCCACGCCTACTGGCGGTGGCAAAGCATCATCGCCTGCAGGCAAAGCAGTTTTAGACATTACTGGTGCAGTAGTGCCTACACCGCCGCCCCCTTCTCCTGATCAATCTTCAGGAAATGCCGGCCCTGTATTGCCGTTATCAATCGGTGTGACAGAACTGGGTGAAGAACAGGGAGCAGGTATGTGTGAAGTTGAAATTACTTTTGATAAGAGCTCATTTAAAGGCGCATTTGAAAAAATATCAGATCCTGATAAAGCAAGTGATGCTCTTGTTGAAGCAGTATTGACCAAAATTATCAATGATAATGGCGGCAAGGCAGGCCCACAGGAAGTATATGTTAAAAGCGACCCGCGTACTTGGAAGGACAAGACGGGCAAACAGTATGTTCCTGACCCACATGGCAAAGGTTTTATTCCTAAGGGGACTTCTGGCGATGCTAAGAAACGACATACCCAGACAGTTGGTAAAGCGCAAAGGGGTTATGATGATGCATATAAGGCGCACACAAGTGCAAGAAAAGCTCTTGAAGTAGTCTTATCAGATCCCAAATTAAGAGACGATCCTAATGCTGTGAATAATGCTAAAGCGAATCTCAAAAAGGCCAAGGAAAATCTAGATAAGGCAAAGGCAGATTTAGATGCTGCCAAGAAAAAATATTCCCAGACACTTTACAAAGGCGGTTTTACAGATGAACAGCAAAGAGATTTTGATATTGCAGTTGGTAATGCGAATTCTGCGAAGTTAGAATACCTCAGCAACCATGCTGACAGGACTTTGCATCCAGATCCTAATCAATGGGATGATGAAACAAAGCACGTGCAGTTAAAAGGAGAAAATGAGAAGCTTATACAAGATGTCAAGGCAATGGCCGCGACATGGCAAAAACTAGGAGCAAGTCCTGCTGATATTCGCCAAAGACAGCAGGCATTATTTGAGGACCTTATTTGGAATGGCAAATTCAAAGGGCCCGATGCAGACAAGATATGGAAGGATATCAAGGACAAGGAAAATTTGCGTGACAGGATTAAGAAGCATCTTTCTCAGGAATTAGATTATAATAATCCAATGGGATATGCTCGCGCAGTTGCTGACCAGGTTGACAAGGCAAGAGAATTTGCAGGCAATCAAGGCCTGCCGGAGTTTGACGAAGATAGTAATCCTTTGACTGTGGGTGCCGCAAAGCAAGTTGTTAATCATATACAAGAAGCAATACAGACTATGCAAGATGAATTAGGGCGCTTGAAAGATGCGCACGCTAAAACAAAACCTGGTGTTGGAGCTACTGAATCGCCTTTAGGTAAGATCAAAAGTGCAATAGATGCAATTGGTCCATTTAAGTATTTATCTCCAATAGCAATGACATTGGATGCAGCAATAGATGAACAGCCTAAATTTGGAGATTATAAAGAACAGTTGGGCGATTCTGTCAGGCGCTTGGAAAACGTGATTAATGACCGCAAAGGCGATTTAGACAAGGCTAAACAAAATCTTGCTAAACAAGTTGACAAAGCAAACAAAGAACTTGCAGATATAAAGAAATTCATAGATCAGGAACGTGAACGCATTGATGAGGCAAAAAAAGAAGTTGAGGATATGTTTGATGAGTTAAAGAAGATGAAGATGGAGGCTCCTGGATTGGCGCCCCATATGGCAAATGAAAGAAAAAGAGCGTTCTTTGAATTTTTGAAAGATTCTGAGAAAAAAGATTTCCTGGATAAATTCAATAAAGATACAGAAAGAGTGATGAAAGGGCTGGTTGCAGGCACTCCTTCAAATTCTGCCCATACTGCTGCAGCAGATGGGACGCCGCCAAAGTTTGCAGGAGTTGTAGACTTCCCTGTTGCATTTGATGCCGGCGGTAATGTTGTTAATGGTGCTTTAGGTGACTTGCTGCCTGGCAAGAAAGGAAGCCATACACAGGCGACAGCAAAAGAAGCTGCTGCTTCTTTTAATTTCAACTTATTTGTGGATGAGAATCCTCCGCCTTTTGATTTCTGGATGGAGACCATGAAAAAGAAAGGGCAGTTATTCAGAAGAGCCAGGGAGAATTTGGCAAGGCTGCAAGTTTTTAAACAAAAAAATGAGGCAGACATGTATAGTTTTGAGGAATTAGGCAAGATTCAAAAGACTGTTAAAACATTAGAAGAGCATTCACAGTCTTATACAGGCCCGAGAATAGGGGATATTCCTGTGCAAGAACCGCCAGAAGCAGCTCCGCCTCCTCAATTAGGTCCTATTGGTCCTTTTGGCGAGGGCGCATCTGCAGCTATGGAACAGGCTTTTGCGCCCACCCCGCCAGCTCCTTTGCCTACGCCTGCAGCAATAGCAGATATTACCGGCTATGCTGCAAAAGAAACAGCCAGTCCTTGGGCAGCATATTTCAATAAAAAATTCGATACTCAAAGTCAAATAGATAAGGCAATAAAAAATGTTGATACTAATCTTGCAAGGTTAGGAAGTGATATTAATTCTGAAGCAAAAGCGAGTAACTTACAAAGCCATCGGCTTGATGCCTTGCTTTGGGCTGGCAGGGTGCTTACTGATGAAACGATGTTCAAGTCTTTAAACAACGCAAAAGCTAAAGTTCAGCAAATTCAAAAAAGAATAAATCAGATTGACAAGCGGCTTAAGGAAATTCCGCAAGAAAAAAATGCGCTTTTAGCAGAACTTGAGGAAATTAATAGACTAAGCAGGGAAGGAGAGATTTCCCGTGAAGAGTTTAAAAGAAGAAGCGAAGAAAATTCCAGGAAAAGGGCTGAGTTAGATGCAGAAGAAAACAAGCTGAAAAACGAAAAAAATGATTTGCTTAAAGAAGAAAAAAGAATGCTGGATGAAATACAGGAATTGCGCATAGAAGTTGAAGATCGCATGATTGAAGATGAAAAGCGGCGTGTTGGGACAATGCTTGCAGAAGCGACAGGGAACTGGGTTGAATTTTTCAAGAAAGACGAGGAGTCTGGCTTTAAGAGCATTTCTTTCTGGGAGACCTGGATTTTTGAAAAAGAAGATAAAGAATCAGCAAGAAAGAGCGAGCAGCTTGCAAAAGATATGCTTAACGGTCTTGAAGTTTTCAATGAATTGCGCAAGGCGCTTAATGCGCAAGGCAAGAGCCTGGATGAGGTATTTAATCACGGCCCTTTCCTTGACAGCATAAGAAAAAGAGCAACTACGCCTGATGCAGACTTTGTAAGGGACTTTTTCAAGGCAATGGGTATTGATGAGTCTGAATTCTCAGATGAGGATATGAGGAACTTCGGCATGTACTTCGGCACGTTTGGAGAGGCCCTTGCCAAGAAAGTTGACGGAACTTTCCATCCAGATGATTTCAATATGGGTTTCTTTGTCATGGGAACCATGAAAGAAAGCTGGGGCGATTTAGAAGGAGCAGCTAAAGACTATAATCTTGCTGCAAACCTGCTGCAAAGCGGTTATTTAGTTGAGATGGCTAAAACTGCCCAGAACCAGCTTGATATATCTAAAGCGAATCGCGATATTGGGAGGGCAGTAGCAGATGTTTTATTGGATCCATTAAATTTATTGGCTTTAGGAACTTTTGCGCTTGCTAAATCTGGAACAACTCTTGCTAAGATAACTAAAACAGCAGATGCCCTCAGAAAAGCTGCCAAGGCGACAAAATTCAAGACTGTTGCCAAAGCATTTAATGCGGGTGCGTATGTGGCTGATAAGATAGGGGATGCAGCGCGTGCTACCAAGAAGGCAGCCAGTGCAGTTGGAAGATGGGGAACCAAGAAATGGTTTAAAGGAACAAGTTTTGGCGATGATATTGCAGGTACGCTGGATGATATTGCAGATTTAAGCAGAAACTTAGATGATGCAAAACTTTTGGATAAAACTGATGACATTGCCAAATTAAGCGGGAAACTGGATGATGCTTACAAAGAGCTGAAGAGGCTGAAAGATGCTGCTTCTAAAGAGACTTGGTATGGTTGGATTGAGAACGGCCTGAATAAAAACTTTGGCGGCCAAGGAACACGCGCAGCTGCAGATGATATTGCTGATCTAGAAAGAAACTGGGGCAACAAGCTTGATGACTTAAAAAGAATGCAAAATGAATTTGATGGCTTGGGTGATGCAGGCAAGGCAAGCAAAAAAGGCCAAAAATTATTCAAGGAAATCAAGAAAGCCAGAAGCCGCATTTCTAAGATGGAGAATCAGATAGATGAGTTAAAAGATGCTGCTAATGCGCTTAATAAAGAGAAAGGATTCGTTACAAAACACAGGCATCTTGATAGTCAGGGTCGTGCCGGGCAAAAAGCAGTTGATGATGCTTATGATGCGTACAGAACTGCATTAAACAGGGTTAAAAATGCACGCAAAACTGGCGAAGGTGTCGATGATGCATTTGACGCGCTTAAAGCAGCCAAGAATAATCTTAATAATGCTGAAAATGCCTTGAAAGGCATAGAATATTCATCTTGGGTAGGCCAGGCAGAAGACTTGTGGAACTGGAACTTTGAAAGGTGGAGCCAAAAAGTTGAAAAATTCAGATATGAGAAAGGTCTTGGCACTAAAAAATTCAAATCCTGGTATGAAGCAACAGATGCGCAAAGAAAGTCTTTCTTTGAAGCTGAAAAGAATTTAGGAAAAATCAGCAAAGCAGAAGATATTACTGGTGTAAGAAAGAACTTTGAACAAGCAAGAAGTGCAGTGGCAAGAGCACAAAATAATCTGGAAAATGCAAGAAAAGCACAAAAAGGAATTAAAGAAGCTACAGATGCATTAAATACTGCGCGAAAAACATTTGATGATGCTCAAACTGTTTTAAATAACAGATTAAAAAATGTGGGTAATGCTTTTAATAAGCTTGATGATGCAAGAAACAGTCTCAAACAAGCTGCAAAAACAGCAGACCGCGCCAATAAAATGTTGAAAGCAAGAAAGCCGGGCACTGCTGAGAAAACAACCCCAGGATTCCTTGCTGGAAAAGCAGATGACATTGGCAAGGATGTTGAAAGAATAGAGGATCATCTTACAGACATGCGGAAGAATTTTGAGGCATCTCCAACAGTGGAAAATGCAAGGGGGGTGCAGCAGGCAGATGATGCCTTGAAGAATGCTGCGCGCAAAGAAGCGCAGGTTCAGGAGCAATTGTCAGAGGCTGCTAAGAGAGTTGCTGCAGAAAAGCCTGCTCCTGTTGTAGAAGCCACTCCTGAAAACCTTGCGAACCTGCGCAGCCAAGAGAAAGCAATTGAAAACGAGCTTGATGCAGTCCTTACTAAATACTTTGAACAATATGGAGATGAAGCATTCAGTCCTCGGTTTGCAGAGGAAAACCTGCAGTTTGCAGATGAATTTGGAGAAGCGTATGTGCGGCTTTCTGATGTTAGGGCTCAAATCAACCAGGTAGATGAAGACTTAAGATTACTGGCTGCACAGCCTCCAAAAGCAATGCCGCCAAGAACTGCGAGAATGGCTGCGCTGGATGATGCTGGTGTAAAAGCAGATGAAATGTTCAGGATTGGAACGCCAGACGGAAGGTTCAAGCCAGCCACTTATGATGATGTTGATGACTTGTTGAGAGCCAAAGGAAAGATTGGCCCAGATGTTGAGATTACAAAAGATATGCGCAGTGCAGCAGTTGCAGAATATGGAGATGAGTTAGGAATAAAATCTTATGATGTGTTCAGAGATGCAAAAGGCCGTATGGTCGATGCGCGGGCAGCATTGAAGACGCATGCTGAGAACTATGTTGAGAATGCTGTAAGAAGAGGCAGTATAGATAGTGATAAGTTAAAACAGTTTGCCGCGGATAATGACTTTAAGCTGAAAGGAGATGCTGAAGGCAGATTAGTGTTTGAGGATTCATTAGGCGTTGAAAAGCGCTTTGATGAGGTATATAATGATTATACTGATGATATATTCGAGCAAAGTACCAAGAGAAAAGCTGCCGCAAGAGAAGCTAAAAGAGCTGAGCTGCGTGGACAGCCAGCAGAAGCAGAAGAATGGAGGAAGATTTCTCTTGAGCACAGGCGTGAAGAAAGAAGCTTGATAAAAAAGAAGAAGGCCTTGCAAGAAGCTCATGACGAGGCATTCAAGGAAGGGCTTGATTTCAATGCTAGAAAAACTGCTATAGAAAAAGACATTCCGTTTGAGCAGGCCAAATATGAAGAGACTGCCAAATTATATGAAGGTCAGAAGGCTCGCTTTGATGATGTTAAGCAGCAGGCTGCCAAAGCTCGCGAAGAAGCTGGCAAGGCGCGTGCAGAAGGAGATATAAAACTTGCTGAAGCAAAAGAAGCAGAACTAGAAAGACTGAATGGAGAATACAGAAAAATATCTAGAGAAGAAGATATATTATATACAGAAAGGAATGCAGCGTTTGTAGAAACACAGCCAAAAGTTGAAGTAGAAAGACCTGTTCCTTTGCCAGATGAAGACGCACGCTTGGCTAAAGAAGCTGCAGAAGAATCAAAAGCAGCTGCAGATTCTGCAGAACTAAAAGCAATCGATGATGCTTCTGAGATGAATGAATTTGCATCTAATCCAAAAGTAAAAGATGATCTTGACGATACGCTTCCGCCTAAGACTTCATCATGCGGCTCTCCTTGTGAATTTGGAGCAATGGTAGAGGATAAACTGGCAGGGCAGGCCAAATCTGCATTAAAAGACCCTGAGCTTCGCGCAAGGATTGAGGAAAATCTTGGAAGAACAGTTGATGATGCTGAACTTGATCAGTTTGCAGAAGACTTTGCAAGCGAATTATTCAAGAATCCAGATTGGGAATATAACGCTGTGGCAAAATGGTTTGAATCAAAAGGAGTTGAATTAGCGCCAGGTGATATCCAGAAGATCTACGAAGCAGAAGGAATACTAAAACACTCTGGGCTTCCTCCAGACCGCGTGGCCAAGATAGAAAAAGTAATTGATGACGCAAAAGATGCTGCCAAGAGAGTTGCTGCTGAAGCGCCTCCTGCAGAAGTGCCTAAGGTTCCTGAAGTTGCGCCTCCTAAAGAACTGCCGCCTATTGAGGTCAGAAGAGCAGCGTATACTAAAGGATTTGAAGAAGACCTAGGAAAAGTCCTTGCTGATTGGAAAAATAATGAGCAAGTTAAAGATGCATTGAAACAAACAGGAATCGCGCTTGATGGTGATGTTAGTGTTAATTTAGTTCCGCCAACCGCTCCTCATGATACTACATATAGAGCGGTTTTTAAGGTTGGCGATACTGAGATTGGCAGATATCAAATTTCTTTTATGCACGGCGAAGATGCATTAAGAGGAACAGATGCGTTCTTCAAGGAAGGTGATGCGATTAAATTAGGCTTGATTGAATTAGAAGTGCCATTCAGAGGAAAAGGACTGGGCAAACCATTGACAGATACGACTCGTAAATTGATGGAAATGAATTTCCCAGATAATATGATTATCACGCGGCCAGTGCATCCAGCCACATTAAAGGGTGCTAAGGTTAAGTATGGCGGTGTTTTGAAGACTGCAAACACAGAACCACTCGGCAGGATGCCTGCTGCAATGAGAGACGAATATATACATTACGCCGTTATGGATTTATATCAAGGAGAAAAAGGAGAAAAGACACTGAAGACTATGCGGGGATATGATGTAGAAGGATGGGTTTCTCCTAGACTGCATGGTGATGATATGGTTGACAGCATGGTGCACTCAGGCTATTCCAGAGATGCAGCAGTTATCCATTTAGAAAGCATACAATATGCTGATGGAACGCCTGTCTTTACACCGGCAGAGATTGATGATATGCTTAAAGGCAGGGAATTCCCCGGACAAGTGCCTGATTACCTTAAATTAGATTTAGATAATTATAAAGCAAAATCGTCGTACTATGAATGGAAAGCAAAGCAGCCAGAACTGCCTGTTGAGAAACCAGTAGTTCCTGAAGTCGCGCCTCCTATTCCTGAAGCTCCTAAAATTCCAGAAGCAGTGCCTAAAGCCCCTGAAGTTGCGCCGCCGGTTCCTAAAGTATCTCCACGTATTAAGGTTGGTGAAGAGATTAAGTCAGGCTTTAAAAAAGTAGAAGGCCAACTTGATGAAGCGGTTGTTGGTATAGATGAATATTTGGAATATGATAAATTCCAATGGATGTATGGTGAGCCTGTGCAAAAAGGTGATTTGTGGGGTGTTAAGAGTCATCCTATCCTAGATAAATATCCTGAAAGTTACTTTAGAGGCGTGAGGCTTGATAAAAATGAAGTTGAGAATGTTTTGAATACTATTGCTGAAGAAGGCCATTTGACTAAATACACGCATGAAGGGGTGATTAATGTTAATTCTGCATGGAGCAAACCAGAACATGGATATGAAGGCATTAAAGGCAGATTAGGCGGAATTAATAATGCTTTAGATTATGGCAATCCGGTTTATAAAAATAATAAAGTAGGAGTAATCATGGTTATTGATCCTGATGAAGTAAAATATGGATGGAAAGCAGCAGGTGACGGCACTTTTATCACGCCTAAAGATCTTCCTCCGGAAGCTACTCAGGCGATATACCTGGTTGATTATAAGAATCAGAAGTTTGTGCCTGTATATGAAGCGAAAAAAGTGCCTGTTCCAGAAGCGCCAAAAGTTCCTGAAGTTGAACTCCCTAAGAGAGCTGTAGCAGAAGTTGGTGCTCCTCCTAAGGTTGAGACTCCTGTTGAAGTGAGGAACGCTTTGGATAGTGATATTGGCTGGAAGATTGATCCTGAGGATCCTGATGTTTTGGTTAATTTAGAAACTGGTGACCAATTGAGATTAGGTGCTTCTGATGCAAAGTCTTCTTTGCAAACAAGGCGAAATGCTTATCTTGAGGATTTCAGGAAAAAAGGTTTAGATGGTTTTGGTGAAGAGAATGTAAAGAAAACTGGCAGAAGTCTTCCTGAAGCAAAATATGAGGAATCGCAGAAGATTGCACGGGCGTACGATGACGAGATTACTTATTGGAAAGAAAGAAAGGCATATGCTCTTGAGCATAAAGACGAGTTAGGGTGGCAGGCAGAATCCCGCATAGAGCGGGCAGATGAACAATTAAAGAAACTTGTTCCTGAAAAAAGCAAGGTGATGGAAGAGCAGACAGAGCTGTACACGAGCATACGAGGTGATTTGGAGATTCCAGAAGGCACTGTTGTGCATGTCCCTGAAGAAGATCAGTTTAAAGCTATCCAAAAAGCAGAAGAATTCTCTGCTGAAGAATATGTTAGAACAGTTGTTGATGAGAAGATTGATAGCAATTTCCCTGATTTGAATCCAGAAGTGCGAGAAGATCTTGCTGATGGACTACGCAAGGCTTCTGAGGTATGTACTTGTGAAATACCAGGTCCAGGTCAGACTCCGGAGGATGCTGCGCTCAAAAAGATAGCTAGGCAACATGATGAACTTTATGATACTCTTGATCAGCCTACGAAAGATGCTTTGAAAGAGGCTGTAGCTAGAGAAAGAGGCGTTCCTTTAAGCGAAGTTACAGATGATGATATCAGAGCAATATTTAAAGAAGTTGGGGATGATGTTGGAACAGAAATTGTTACAAATAAGTTTACAAGAAAAGATACTGGCTTGGAGATGGTTAAAGAGGCTGTTGAAGATGGCGTGGTTACACCAAAAGAAACTCCGCTTGTTGCATATGGAGAAGCTTTGGCTGCTGAAGATCCGGATATTATTAAAATTGCATCAAATGTAAGAGAGGATGCTGCTAAGATGTCTGTTGCTGAAAAGCCACCTGCTGGCTCTTTCGAAGACTTAAACATGCAATATTCTGCTGCTGAAACGCGCATGAAAAATCTGCAGTCAGAATTAGATGACACAGTCAGAAGATATGATGAATTATATAACAAACCGCCTGAAGAAATAAGTGATTTCAATAAATGGCGCGAGGATTTGGCTGAAATAAATGTTGAGAAAGTAAAAATAGAAGGTCAGATTAAAGAAGCTGCAGCAGAAGGCGCAATGCTCAGGATGAAATTATTGAATAATAAGTTGCCAACACCGCTTGGAACGCATCAAAAGATTGGCTCTCCATTTGTTGTTGATGATTATGAAAAAGCAATGGATACTTATGGTCTTGCAATGAAGCATTACTTGGGAGATTCTGCAAATGTCTTGTTTGATAATCCAGACTTTATGAGAGGTTTGTTGCGGGGAGATGATCCTGCTGAGTTGATAAGCATTGCTTCTAAAAGCAAGGTTTCATTATCTGCTGATGAAATCGCTGGATTCAAGATGCTGGATAAATCTAACATGAACCAAGGATTCATGTACCAGTTTACAGGCAAGGATGCGAGAGAGTTTGGCAGGGGAATAATGAAAGGAGAACTAGGAGGCCCATTATTAGAAGAAGAAAAAGACTTCTTGTTCTGGTTCACAGGCAATTCAGGAGAGATTGGCTCTGCAAAGCTTTATGAATTATATTCAGGACCGCAGGCATCTGCCAGATGGACTGTGGTTAAAGATGATTTCTTGAATCATGTAAAGAATATGGATTGGTCTGAAAGTTATGTTGCTAAGAAAAGCCTGCCTAAAGATCCTGAAGCAGTCCTGAAAAGATATGAGAATGCAATGGATTACTTGGAAGGCAGGATAAATTCGCATTACACTAAAAAGCCTGTTGCAGAGGTTCCTGGCGTTCCTGTAACGCCAAAAGCACCGCCTGAAGAAGTCACAAAACTATACGTGCCTAAGGAAAAACTGCCTGAGCCAAAAGATGTAATGATTAAAAGAGATGTTGGAGGAGACTTTGTTTTAGACATGTCAGGGAGAGGCGCTTCTACAGATGAAATAAAGGATATACTGCGAACGCATCTGAAAGAAAAAGGCGTAAGTCCAGATTTGGCAGAAGACCTCACTTGGAGAAGCATGGAAGATGCTGCTGAAAGATTGGCAGCAGAAGGCAGGCATGAAGAAGCACTTGAAATGATCAGGCCGCACTTTGACACTTATTTCAAGGACGAGTTTATTGATTATTCTATACCATATTCTCAAGGTGAGAAAATTACTCTTAAAAAGATAGTAAGCCTTGAAGATGAAACAGCAGGAACATTTATTGGCGCAAAAGAAACAGGTGAAGAAGTGATTGTAAAGGTTTACAGGCAATGGCCTACAGGAGCTGCAGATGAGAAAACAATCTGGAGAGAGTTAACAAAGCAGTTTGATAATGAAATCGAATCTCTTAATAAATTAGATGAAATAGGCGTTCCTGTGAATAAAGTAGTCAGTAAAGCAGATATTGGAGGCAATCCTGCTTACATACTGGAAGATTTCAAAGGCAAAACCTTGGATGAATTAACTGATGCTGAAAAATCATTGATATCTCAGAAAACCATTGACCAGTTAGGAGAAGCAAGAGATGCAATACTGGAAGCAGGTTATGTCCCAGATGATTTGAGATTCGTGATTGCAACTGAAGATGCTGGCAGGTTCAAGAAAGGGGATATAATCATAACTAATGCAGAAGGATTCAAGCCCATAACGCAGGTAGAAGATGCCGAAGCTGCAATGTACAATTTCCGCACAGGAATCAAGAGACAAATGATGAATATCAAAGATGCAGGAGCAGATGCAGGCAGAAGAGTATCTCTCGCAACACCGTCAGCCGCAGGAAAAACTATCTTGACAAATAAGATGGATTCTTTAGAAGGCATTGTCAACAGGTTTGGTGTTGAGCCTACAGAATTAGCAGGAGAACCTCTTGGTGGAATGAGAGGCGCGAAGAAGATAAGCATCAAAGGCGAGGAATTTGCTCGAAAGCCGTTCAAGGACATGCCTGAGGATATTTACAGGCTGCATTCAGAACTTGCTGGAAGAGACATAGTTAAATCTTATTTCCCAGATGTCATTGCACCTGATGCAACTGCTTATTTCGGCAAAGACGGCCAGTATCATCTATTGTCTGAGTTCTTGCCAGATGTTAAGATGGACAGCAGGAAATTTGCGCGTATAACTCCTGACCAGAGAGCAGACTTGGCTGTAATGGACTTAGTGTTTGGCATGACTGACATGCATTACGGCAATGTATTGTTTAATCCAGAAGGAAAGCTTGGTTTTGTTGATATGGAGCAGTTATTCAGGCGCAGGCACTTTGATTATTTGACTGGCGATGGCAGGGGACTGTTTATGGATCAATTAAGGGCCAATACTGCAACACCACATCTGCCGCATATGTATAAGTTAGGAGATGCTGGGCAAGAAGCGCTTTCAGTTGCAGACTTTGAGAAAGCATTTGCAAAAGTGAAAAGCATAAGAGAAGATCCTAATTTCTTCAATGATTTAGCGAGCAGATTGACAAAATCAGGAATGTCAGAAGAGAATGTTGCAGATACTGTATTAAGAGTCAGGCAAAACCTTGACGATTTTGAGAGCAATCTTGATTCAATGATTACTTGGAGCAATGAAGCGAGAAATGTTGAATTGACTCCGAGAGGCTCGATTGCTGCAGAGACAACTACTGTTATTACTGGGCAAGTTGCTGCTGCAATAATTTAATTTCTTTCAATCTTGCCTTTTTTTCATACAATAATTCAGCGGTTTTTCTTAGAAGTTCTGCATCTTCAACATTTTTAATCCATCTTTCAGGTATGTTTTCAACTCCGTTGTATGCACCGCTTATTGCTCCGGCAATGCATGCAATCGAATCAGAATCTCCGTTTGTATTTGCGCCCTGCAAAACCGCTTTTTCATAATCTAAGGGATGTTTTAGAACCGAATATAGCGCAGTTGCAACCACTTCTTCTGCTTTCCAGCCCTCCCCAATTCTTGAAAGCGCGAGATATTTATTTTCTAGTGGAATAAGATCTTCCAGCTGTTTTATCTTTGTCTTGAATTCATCATTAAAACAGTCTAATTCTTGGATTTTTCCTATCCATTCATTAGGGTTTACGCCTTGTAATGCAAGAGATGTTAAATATGCTGTGGCTATCCCTGCAGAAATTGCAGTTGGATGAGGGTGTGTGCATTTGCTTGACGTAGATGCAACTTCAATTAATTTATCTAAATCATCGTGAAACATTAATCCAATCGGAGCAGTTCTCATTGCCGCCCCAGAACCTTTTGAATCAGGGTGCAGATATATCGATTCTGCTGCTGATTCGCTCCAATGTTTTCCTATTTCAAGATTCCAGGCACTAACAGTGCAAGCATGTCCTGGATTTCGATAATTTGAATTAAAATACCAATCAATAAATTCTTTTGATACATTATCCATGATCTCATTTATATCGTAATCTTCTAAATCGCTGTTTAACAGCGCTTTTGCAATTGCCAGACTTAGTTGTGTGTCGTCGCTATAACTGCCGATTTTTAATTTAAACGGGCCCATATGTGGGCGCACAAAATCTGTGATGCCTTTGCCGTCTGTATTAAACAAAAGGGTCATTATGTTGGTGTTTTCAATTGGAAATCCTAGAGCATCACCTATAGCAAGACCGTATATGCATCCAAAATATTTGCTTTTGTCCATTTTCTAATTGTTTTTAAAATCCTCTGTTAGCATCAACTTGTTTTCTTCAATCCAAAAACTTCAGCTGCTTTAACAAATGTATTTCTGTGGATTGCAATGACTTTGCTGAAGTCTTTCTTGTTGTATCCGCCGCCCAAAGAATAGGTTATTGGCACGCCGTTATCTTTAGCCATCTGGAAAACAAGCCTGTCTCTTTCTGCCATGTCTTCTGTAGACAGGTTTAAATTAGACAAATCATCATCTTCGTGAGGATCTGCACCTGCATTGTAGATTATGAGTTCTGGTTTGAATTCAGCCAGTATCTTTGGTATGTTTTTTTCCAACTCCTGCAAATATTCTTTGCCGGTGGTTCCGCTTGGCAGTTTTATTGTCTTGGAAGTTTTTGTGTCTTCATAAGGAAATGCTGCAATATCCTTGCCGTATAGCGAGAATGTGAATACAGAATCATCGTCTTGGAATATTCTTGCAGCGCCATTGCCGTAATGAAGGTCGCAATCAAGCACCATTGCTTTCTTTATTTTGCCTTCTGCCTGTAATTTCTTGATAGCAATTGCAAAACTGTTTAATGTGCAGAAACAAAGCCCTCTCTCTGGCAAGGCATGATGAAATCCTGCGGCTGTATTTGTTGCAATCCTGTCTTCTAAGGCAGCTTTTGCTGATTGATACATGCCTCCTGCCATTAAATAAGCGGTCTCGGCAAATCTTGGAGACCATTTCATGCTGTTAGACTCTGCAAGTGTTCTTGGAACCCCTGTTTTAATAGCTTCTAGATATTCGGGGGTGTGCACCCGCAGTATGTCTTCATCTGAAATCATTTCTGGTTCTTTCTCTATAAAAGGGATTCCTGTTTCTCTTATGGCATGCATTGTTAATCCGAATTTGCTTAAAGATACTGGGAATCTTCCATCCACATAGTATTTTTCTGAAAAATATGCTTTCATGTTCACTCTCCTCTATCATAAATCACTTCGCATGTTATTTGCGCCCAATACGGATCTTGCTTGGATAATGGTCCGTGCGGGCCCAAATCATTGCTGTTTTCTTTAGCTAGTTTTCCCTGGTTTTCTCTTGTATAAAGCTGGAATATAACATTAGAATTCAAGAAAAATCTTTCAAGCGGGCCTTTGACTATCAATCTTTTGATGTCTTTAGGCATATTTTTGCCTAAATTCTTTATGCCATGAAATTTCTCTTGTTTTTGTATTTTGTATTTTTCAGGGTTTTTCCATGCAGTTTCCAATAGATCGCTTATCCTGACTAAAGCATTAATTGTTCTTCTATAAACAGGTTGGTCTTCAAGATCTTTGCAGCATCTAGCAATATCGCGTGTATATTCTGTTAGCAAGATATTTTTTTCAGCTAAAGTTAATTCATCACTTAATATGCTTGGCCGGACAATGTGTTGCCAATATTCTTGCAAAGTTCCATATTCTTTATTGTCTCTTCGTTTAAGTAACTTCAAAAGGATGTCTGCTACTTCTTTGCCGTCTTCTTTACGAAGATTGTCTGCCTGAAATCCAAATATATATCTCTCTGGCTTGAATCTTACTTCTGGCAAGTCTTTAAGGTATTTTTCGCCTATTAAATCAGCAGTTCTCTTGATTTCGTCTTCAAGTGTTAGCTCTTCAAGGTTTTTTGCGACAATAAATCCTCCCATTGCAGCATCAATGCAGCTTGTTTTGCCGCCTTTTGTTTCTGCAATCTTAAATTCAGCTTCGTGATAATCTTCATATCCAGGAATCTTTGATTTCTTGATTACCATTACCAGCTTTCTGTCTATGTTTCCTTCATTTATATCTTGCTTTGCCTCACGAATTCGGTCATAGTTTTTCCAGTCTGGAATTATTTGTGTAGTTTGTTCTAATTCTTTTTCCATCCTTAGTTGTATTGCAGTAAAATGAGGGTCTAGCATGACGCCAAAATCCACTTGCTTATCTAATAGATCTAAAGAAACAGGATTATCTACTTTTTGAAGTACCATGACATCCCTGCTGTTTGATAATGATTCTAGTGTATAACTCATTTTCCACCCTTTAGCTCTATTTATTGTTCACTAGTATTTAAAGGTTTCTATTTTAACCACTCTTTCGTGACAACTAATGTTTATATTTAAAAGCATTATAAAGCCTGAAAGAGGTGAATTATGCATTTTTACAATGCTTTTAAGAGGCCGTTTACTAACCTTTTGTATCTGCTTTTAGGGACTGTCCTTTTTCCAGTGCCTTTGCTTAACTTGTTTGTTTATGGCTACTTGGCAGCTTGTGCCAGGACTGCGTATCACAAGAAATATGAGCTTCCTAAGTGGGATCTTGCAATGTTCTTTGATGGCCTGCTTTTCTTGATTATTTTGCTTTGTTATTCAGTGCCTTGGTTAGTCATATTTACTGTGCCGATGTGGATCGGCTTTCCTGTAAATCCTATATATTTGGGATGCTTTGCTATAGTGACTTTATTGATGCTTTATATACTGCCTGCCTCTCTAGTGCGCTTTTCAGTTAAAAGAAACTTCTTTGCAGCGTTTGGCAAGCTTTTTACGCGTTCTTTTAGCTTAAAATACTTAAAAGCGTTCATTTTGGGCTTAATTTGCTTAATTTTGTTCTCTTCAGTAGCTTCTCTGGCTGTTTTATACTTGTTGCCCTTTGTTCTTACAGAGACTCCTTATCTGATTATTGGGGCGCTAATAGGCTCTGCAGGCTGTTTTGCAGGGCTGATATCCTTCATGAGCATTTTAGGAGCAGCTTATAAATAACTACTATTGAGTGACTAAAAGCGAAAGATTTATATATGAGTAAGTATTTATAAGCCTTAATATGGATTGGGGAAACAATATTAGGAATATAGCATTATTGCTTGGATTGTCTATTCCAGGCAGTATGACAGTTGATTCTGTATTAGGCAATCAAGCCTATGCCCAAGCCAAGAAAGAAGAGACAAAGACTCTTCAGGAAGTTCTTTCTGCTGAAATCAAAAGATTAAAAGATAAGAAAGATAAGACAGTCGAAGAACAAATCCGCTTTATAGAAATGCATGATTATTCTATGCAGTTTGTCAAAGACAAAACAAAAGAAGATATACTAAAAGTAATTCAAGAAATAAAGCAAAAAGCAGATCCAACAAATCCCGCTTTTAATTATATTTTGGCTCTTGAAGCAAACTTCAAAGGAAATTCTAGCAAAGCCAAAGAACTGTTTCAAAAAGTCGTTTCTAATGAAAGTGTTGATAAACGGATTAGATCTAATGCTAAATTAGGACGTTTAAAACATAGTAGACCTGTTGATTTATCTGAAAAAGATTATTTGTCTGTATTGGATATTGACCCGACAAATTTGCTTGCTTATGCAGGGTTGCTTGGTTTAAAAGATTTTAAGATAGGCACTTTTAGAAAAGATAATGCACGACTAACGGTTATTAAAAGAAACAAAGAGCTTGATGATTTAATTAAAGAATATAAAAAAATATGTGACACAACAATCCAAAAAGCAGATATTATTAAAAATCCAGTTGATAGACTTATTTTCAAATGCGCTGCATATAAAAATTTTATTGATATGTTTATTGAAGAAAAAAATATTAATTTCGACGCATACAGTCAAATATCTCCTACGTCTTCTGACATGAGGTTTGCTTCTAAAAACGAAGTTAAAAGCGCTTTAAGACTAAGACTAAAATTTGCAGAATTAGTTGATTCTTACTTGCAAAAATGGATTGAGATAGATCCGTCTTATGATAATTTTATAATCAAAGCAGAAAATGCAAAGGAAATGATTCGCGGCGTAGGCGGAGGCAAGAAAGCAGTTAAAAAATATGATGTTGCCATTGAGGCTCTTACAAATGCACTTAAAATAAGAAAAACATGCGATGCATATTGTTCTCTTGCTCGATTTTTAAGAGACAAAGCAATAAATACTAACCAGAAATCTTGGGAGCGCGGCAAACTAGGCCGAACTCAAAAGAAAATACTTGCAAATGCAATAGATGCTTATGAAACTGCATTAACCTGCAAGTTTGTTCCAGAGAACGTCAAATCAAGTTTGCCAAGCTATATTGCAGAACTCAAATCCAAACTCAAATAAACATTAACTAATCGAAAATTGGAAATTTAGCAAAATTTCCGAAACCTTTAAATACTATCACTTAATCTATGCTGTTAAGGATTCTTAAAGGGTTTTAATCATGACCAAAGAAGAGATGAAAAACGTGCCGAAAACAGGCACAACAACTGTCGGAATTGTTTGCAAGGACGGTATTGTACTTGCTGCAGACAAGAGGATGACTGCAGGGTACATAGCTTTTACCAAGACAAGAAAGATAATCCAGATAGCGGACAATATGGCTGTCACTATTGCTGGAATGGTTTCTGAGGTTCAATTGCTGTCCAAGCTGATCAAGGCAGAACTGAAGCTGAAAGACATGCAGACATACAGGGACTCTACAGTCAAGGAAGCAGCAAATTTGCTTGCTGGTTTGGTTTATTCAAATGTCAGGAAGATGAGCATGGTTCCTGCGATTGCCGCATTTTTGCTGGGCGGCCACGACAAGACAGGCGCTCATTTATACGGTCTTGGCATTGATGGCTCAGTGACAGAATACGATACTTACACTACAGACGGCAGCGGGTGCATGTTTGCACTTGGTGTCATGGAAGCTCTTTACAAGAAAGGACTTTCAATTGACGAAGGGGTCAAATTAGCAGTGAAGGCAGTCAATGCAGCACTGCAGAGAGACCCAAGCTCAGGCGATGGCATATTGGTTGTGACCATCACAGACAAGGGCGTCAAGGAAGTCATGGACAAGGAGCTTACTGGAAGACTAGATGCATAAGATGAATCTTTAGATGATTCTAAATTACTATGGCAGATATAATTAAAGAAATCTTAAAGTTCATGCCTAAAGACAAGATCAGTGATGCTGGTTTTGAAGGTGCGAACATAGTGTTGTACACTAAGGACAAGAAGTTTTTCTTAGATAATCAAGGCTTGATCAAAAAAGTCGTTGATGAATTCAAGAAAAGGATAGAGTTAAGGCCAGACCCGAGTGCAACAATGGATATGGAGAAGGCTGAAAAAGAGATAAAGAAACTGCTTCCAGAAGAAGCAGGTGTTTCTCAGGTGATTTTTGAGCCTCACAGAAGTATAGTCATAATTGAAGCTGAAAAGCCAGGATTAGTCATTGGAAAGCAGGGCGCTTTATTAAAAGACATAAGAAAAAAGACCTTGTGGGTCCCTTTAATCAAGAGAACCCCTGCTATCCGCTCGCAATTGATAGAAAACATCAGGGCAGTCTTGTACCAGAACTCTGAGTACAGGAGAAAATTTTTGGACAAAGTGGGCCACAGGATATATGACGGCTGGATAAGGGCCAAGAAATCTGAATGGATCAGATTGACCTTCTTAGGCGGAGCAAGGCAGGTCGGCAGAAGCTGTGTCTTGCTGCAAACCCCAGAATCTAGAGTTATATTAGACTGCGGCATCAACGTTGCTTCTGACAAAGATGCATTTCCTTATCTAGATGCTCCTGAATTCAATATCCAAGAATTAGATGCAGTTATTGTCACTCACTCTCACCTAGATCATTCTGGATTTGTTCCATACTTGTTCAAGTACGGTTATAGAGGGCCTGTTTATTGTACAGCACCTACAAGGGATGTAATGTCTCTATTATTGCTGGACTATGTCAAGATCATGAAGACAGAGAACAAGGATCCTGTTTATGACACAGATGACATCAAAGAGATGGTAAAGCACACAGTAACACTTAATTTTGAGGAAGTTACTGATATAACTCCTGATGTCCGCTTGACATTATATAATGCCGGCCACATCTTAGGCAGCGCTATGGCTCACTTGCATATTGGCAATGGCTTGCATAACTTTCTTTATACTGGTGACATGAAGTTTGGCAAGACAGCTTTGCTAGAGCCTGCTGCAACTGACTTTCCAAGATTAGAGACAATGATGATGGAAGCCACTTATGGCGGAAAGCAGAATGTTCTGCCTCCTGCAAAAGACCAGGACAAGTTCCTCAAGGATATCATAAAGACAACTGTAAAGCGCAAAGGCAAGATATTGATGCCTGTCTTAGGTTCTGGAAGGGCTCAGGATGTCATGGTTATGATAGAAAACATGATCAGGACAGGAGAATTAGAGGAAATCCCTGTATATATTGATGGAATGGTTTGGGATGTTACTGCAATCCATACAGCATATCCAGAATTCCTTAATAGAAATATCAGGAAACTGATTTTCCACAAGGACCAGAATCCGTTTCTTTCACCTATTTTCAAGCATATCGGTTCTCAGAAAGAAAGGAAGAATGTCATTGAAGAAGAAGGTGCTTGCGTCATATTAGCAACATCTGGTATGCTTGTTGGCGGCCCTTCTGTAGAGTACCTGAAGCATCTTGCTGACAATCCTAAGAACAGCTTGATTTTCTCTTGTTACCTGCCAGAAGGTTCTCTGGGTAATAGGATACAGCATGGCGAAAGAGAATTAATCACCAAGATAGGTGCAAAGCAGGAAATCACGCCGATAAAGCTGGAAGTTCACAGGTTAGAGATTACAGACCACTCTGACAGGAAGCAATTGATGAATTTCATGTTCAAGGTAAATCCAAAGCCAAAGAAAGTCATCGTGAATCACGGCGAGAACTCAAGGGTTCTTGACTTGTCTAGTTCTATACACAAGCAGGGCAGGATTGAGACAGTTGCACCTAGAAATCTTGAGACAGTAAGATTAAGATAGTATCACTTTCCAGTGACCAAAAACGCAAGCTTTAAATATTAACAAAAGCTTAATATGCTGCATGAATGACGAAGAACTTGATACTCGAGTTGAATTGCTTACAACAAAAGCACAACAGGGTGACAGAACTGCAAAAACGCAACTACGCGAATTAATATTCTCTTTGTTTGATGAACCTGCTTCTGATCAAATTGAGAAAGAGATTGCAGAAACAATTGAATTTATTCTCAATAAGCTGATTATAGAGAATCATTGTGAAAAAAATAAAACGAGTTCTTTTAAAGATGATTATTTATCTTATTTTGGAAGAAGCATTCCTGCGCCTAAATCTAGTGGCGGCAGATTTTATGTATGCGGCGATACTCAATTTTTCTGTAAATTGGGTGCAGGAAAATACGTATTGGGGCGATTGGATGGAATGCATCACGGGGTCTCAGCAGGGTTGACAGTTCTTACTGCGAGAAAATATATAGATGACTTTATTAAAAAAGGCATACACTCTCCTAATGAGATTGCAAAACGATTATCCGATAAGATGTATTTAATACCAAAGAAAGGTGCCAGTGCATTTACTACATTATTTGTTTCTATTTTAGATGACTCAACGGCATATTTATCTTGTGTGGGCGACGGCCAGACTCTGTTTTATCAGGCCGAAGAAGACACACTCGCTGTTATTAAGCCATTTGGTCCCGTAATAGGCGCAGCAGGGCCGGAGTTATTAAAAAAAGTAAAGTATAAAACAGAAGAATTTGTGCTCAAGAAAGGCGATGTTTTAGTATCATACACAGATGGTGTTAATGAAAGGAAAGGATTTGAGCTTAGCAGAATAGACCGGTTTATAAAAGCGAATATTGGTAATATTGAAAGAACCATAACAGAAATACTTCTTTATACTGATAATTTATTGCCGCAAGGCGGTCTGGCAGATGATACCACGGCAATAGGCATAACAATACACAAATAAGCCGAAAACTTAAAATAGTTTGGAGTGTTTAATATGTTTATGAGAACTAAACCTGCAAGTCCACCAGTTGAAATTAAACTGGATAAGCCGTATATAACCTGTGGCGATTTTTCAGAAATCGAGCAAAAAATAGCACAATCTTTGTTAGAAAGTAGTAGATTAATTATTGATTTTACTGGCGTTTCCGACGGAGTACAAGGTGAATTTTATGGTGCACTTCTGGGAAAGGTTCAGCAGTTCTATGAATTAGAGACAGATGCATTAGGTTATTTAAGAGACAATCTTTTACTTAGATTTAAGTCAAGATCCTCGAAAGCTTATGAGAAATTAACACAGGGATACGACTTGTTCTTTAAAACAGCTTTCTTAAATGAATAAAGACAGTTGCACCTAGAAATCTTGAGACAGTAAGGTTGAGATAATTATTAACTATAGGTGTAGATATATGAGATATTTGCTTATGCTAGTAATGTATTACAATGATTTCTCTTAGAATTAATTTATCATTTACTATATCAAACCATCTTTCCTTAAACCATTCAATTTTATGTTTTTTAAATTCTCCAAAATGTGGATCTGCCAGAATGATTTTATCTTTGTCAAAGCCTACAACTACAGAATAGTGGCCTGCTTCTTCAGGAGAAAACCAATCAACAATTGTAGGAATTCCTTTTTTCACTAATTGTTTAATCTCTTTAATTGAGGAATTCTTTTTTACATATCCTTTAAAACCAAGTTTTTCTGCAGCTTTGACAATGTTTTTCTCATCACATCCCTTGGTTCTACTGCTTTTTGTTATTTTTGCTAAATACTTCTCTGATTTATTCATTCCATAAGAAGATAGAACCATCTTTAAACATGCAGGTCCACAATATCCTTTCGATTGTTTGAAGGGCTTGAGCTTAATCATAACGTACTTAAATAATTTAATATATCGAATAAAAAATAAAAAATTTTAGCTTGGCAAGTATCCTTTAGTAGGTACGTTTCCAGCTCTTCCATAACAGTAGCAGAAGCACTGTCCTTCCATTGCGCAGCTTGTTGAATAGTCTATTACGCAAGGTCCTAGGTCTGCTTCAGCATTGGCTACTTGTCCTACTGGCTTGCAAGTGCCTTGCTGGAATCCTTCATTAATACATGCTTTGTGGCATGAATTCAATGACATGAACGCTTGCGGTGCATATCCTGGCATCTCCTGCTGTGGATATACTGCATATCCAGGCTCTTGTGGAGCGCAACCAACAATAAAAGCTAGAACTAACAACGCAGCTAATGCAAATATTATTTTTTTCACGTTATCACCTCTGAATATGCTGTTTTTAGCGCTTCCTATATAAAAATCTTTTGCTGAAAACACAAATTACTTAAATAAAGGCTTGTTCTGGGAGGGTATTAATATAGGAGTTGATAATATGCCAATTAAGGAAGGAGATAAGGTAAAAATTGAATATGAAGGAAAACTAGAAGATGGGACAGTATTTGACAGTTCTGAGAAGCATGGAAAGCCGTTAGAGTTTGAAGTCGGCTCAAAACAGATAATTCCCGGCTTCGAGAAAGCTGTAATCGGGATGAAGAAAGGCGAAGAAAAAGAAATCACTTTAGAGCCTAAAGATGCTTATGGAGATCCTAATCCTCAATTGATCAAGTCAGTGCCAAAAGAGCAGCTGCCTAAAGAACCTGAGCCAAAGGTTGGAATGGTTTTAGGCATTACTTTGCCAAATGGCTCTCAATTTCCAGCAAAGATAGTGGAAGTTGGTGACAAGGAAATCAAGATTGACATGAATCATCCTTTGGCTGGAAAAAAACTGATTTTCAAGATAAAGGTTGTTGAATGTTAATTTTCTAAATATTTATAAAGGATTTCTTTTTTTATTTCTTTTATGGCAATTAAATTCAAGCAAAAGTGCAATAAATGCAAGAAAAATTATGTGACAATATCTCACAGGCAGAGATATGCAATATGCTATGAATGCCAGAAGCCAGAATTAGAGGGAGAGATAAAAGACCCTAAGATGAAAAAACTGTTTGACATTCCTGAAGAGTTCTACAAGAAGAATATTTTTTTAAGAAATATCAAGGCAAATTATCTTCGGTTTGGAAGCCTTACTGAAAAGCAGATTGAGGCATTCAAGAAGACTGTGAAAGCGTTAAAGGAAAAAGCAAAAGAAGAATGATTATTTCAGGATTTCTCCTGTCTTCATGTACCACATGTACAAATCCAGTTCAGCTGCAGACATGTTTAATTTGTCTGCTTTTTTCTTGAATTTTTTTTCTATTGAGAGATATCTGTTTTTTGACATTGCTTTTTTCTCTTCATTCATCAAATTCAGTATATGCCTGTCTAAGATAGCTAAGTTCTTGTAGCCCACATTTCTAAGAAAATGAGATGCTTCCTTGTATCCCAGACCTTTGATGTTCTTTACCAGCCACTCTCTTGCTTCTGTTTCTTTTAATTTCTTGATTTTTTGTTTTATGTCTATATGGCATCTTGCTTCTGTGATGTATTTTGCTTTATTGTTATGGAACCTGTGCTTGTTTCTCTTTATAGAATTCCGTATATCCTTGAAGCAATATTCGCAAAATCCTTTTGCTTTTAGTTCATCTTGTATCTTTAACGCTGTTTTTGCTTTAGAATTTGCAGTCAAGATGCAGAAGCATAATTCAGAGAACCATTGTTTTGTAGGTTTTTTATGAACAGCTTCAAATTCTTTCAATCTTTTGTCTACTATCCTGCTTACTTCAGAATTCTTCAGTTTTTTTACAGATTTTAATAAATTCATTGGCCCCTGCAAATTAGTTGGCAGGGACCTATTTAAAGATTACTTATTTTTTGTTTTTAATCAGCCATTTGTATGTCAGCCAGAATATTATTGAAAAGATGGCTGCCATAACTGCCCAATACACAAACATCATCAGGTCCAGGCCAGATCCTTTTCCGCTGTAATGCATCAAGCCAGTGCTTTGAGCTAAAGCAAAAGTGCTCAACAATACCAGCATGATTGGATAAACCAATTTTTTCATTTTTTTCACCTCAAAATTTTTTTAATTTTGAGACCAGCCAAAAACCTGGTTTTTGGCGCTGCCTCTTTAACCGCAAGTGGTCTTAAATCTTGTACTGATTTCATTCCAATTGACAATCTTCCAGAAATTCTCCAGAAATTTGCCTCTTTCATTCTTATAATCTAAATAATAAGCATGTTCCCAGACATCAACAACCAATAATATTGTGAACATTGGATAAATATTGACATTATGCTTTTCTATCTGCATTATGATTGGCCTGTTGGTTTTCTTGCAAAAAGTCAAAGCAGCCCATCCAGAGCCTTCAACACTTGCTGCTGCTTTAGTGAATTCTTCTTTAAACCTTTCAAAGCTGCCGAATTCTTTTTCTAAAGCATCTTTTAACTCCTTGCTTGGCTCGCCATTTTTGCCTTCTGGAGCAAGGTTTGGCCAGAATAATGAATGCAATAAATGCCCGCCTATATTGAATGATAACGCTTTAAGAATTGCTTTTTGATCAACATCCTTGTTTTCTTTTCTTGCTTTGTCTAATTGCTCAAGGATTGCATTTGCGCCTTTTACATACCCTGCGTGATGCTTGTCATGATGGATTTTCAACTGCTTTTCAGAAATATGCGGCTCTAATGCATTGTATGCATAAGGCAGTTTTGGCAATGAATAAGTTTTTGCCATCTTTATGCTTTTGATAGTTCTTCTTCAACCTCTTTTTTGCCTTCTTCAAGCTCTTTTTCCTGCTCTTTGTCAAGGCCTAAAAGCAATGCCTGGAATTCTCCTACGTGAGTTTTTTCTTCCTTTGCAACATCCATTAATATTACTTTAAGATCCTTATTATCAGTGAGCTGAGCCATTTGTTCGTATAAATTAACAGCATCTAGTTCTGCAATTATAGCAGCCCTTAGAATCTCCTTGTCAATATCTTTCTTGTCTATCTTGTCCATGTTTATTGGTATTTTTGACATCATTTTTACATCACCAGGACTATTTTCGCATGTTTATTATTTAAATGTTTCTAATACAAAATAATATATATTAGTTCTGCAAATATTGTATACAAGGAGGTGTTTTTTATGTGCGCAACATGCGGATGCCGGGATAAAAAGAAGAAGAAAAAGAAGAAGAAAAAGAAGAAGAAAAAGAAGAAATAGCTTTAAATACTCACTTTCTTTCTTATTTTCTGGGGAACATGGCAGAGATAAAATTCAATGTAGAACGAGTTCCAGCCAGAAAAGATTTATTGCATTTTGTAGAGGAAAATCTTAATCGCAATATATATGAGGAACTTGCAAAAAATCCAGAAAGATGGATTGAGGAATTGAACATAATTAATATTATGCTGACTAGACATCCTCTTGTCGGAGGATGCGATCCTGTGCCGTTTGGATTCCATGGCCTGCAAAGATTAGGAGAAAATGTATTTCTATACCGCGGAACAGAAAACATAAGAGGAAGAGGACTGTTTTTATATTATCCAGATAAACAACATAACCAGTGGACTCAATACAGGCTGAACACCAATGGAACAGTGCGCATAAACCAGGACTTTGCAGACATTCCTGTAGAAACATTTATGCCAGACAATTTTGAGAAAAAAAGCAGATTAGTGAAAGATAAGAAAAGGCCGATTCATTTGTTTGAAATAGGCCGTGGCAGTGAAAAACTAGAAGTATACGCCAAAGGTTCGCGAGTTGATATCTCTAAATTATACGATCCTCCAAGCTGGAGACTTACTAATCTGTCCAGAGTTGAAAAAGTTTCATCTAAAAATGAAATGGATATAAGCCTGAAATTAGCAAAGCAAGGTGTAAAAGTTCCTACTATACTTGGTTATTATGAATCTGCTGCAGAAGAATTCTTGTTTTTGCAGAAAGTAGGGGGGAAAGATCCGCAGGAATATTTTGATACGCATCGAGAAGAAATAATTATGCAGGATGCAAACATGCTTGCTGCCTTGTGTCTGCTGGGCCTCAAAAAAGCAGGCTTTTCTGATTTTGATGACAAAATATTTGACGGTAAAGACTTGTACTTGATTGACACAGAAGAAATAGGTGATTTATACTTCCCTGATAGATGGGATTTCAGGGAAATGCTTATCAATCCAAGAGACACAACAAATCTGGAAAGATTCAGGGATATCCAAAAAGCACAATTCAAGAAAGTGCTGAAAGATGCAATTTATAGGTACCAAGAATCATTGATGCCTGCCTTAAATGATAAAGCAGCATATATCAGCGCATTCTTTGAAAAAGTCGGCTGGAAAAAGCCATCGCCAAAAGATATAGAAGAATTAACAACATTTTCTAAACGTTATCAGACACTGGACTCTCATATTGGTATGATGTTTGAAGATTGAATCATAACTCAAAAAATTTCTTCTTATCTTTAACAAATATTTCTATTTTTTCCAAAACTTCTTTCCAGTTTTTTGCTCTTACTATCCCTGAAGGCAGCTTGTTCATTCCTTCTGGCAGTTCTGTGTCCTGGTTCCATGGGCAGTCAAACAATATTACTGGAATGCCTAGTTTGTTGCAGTCTAACGAGTATTCTAAAAAATCCTCAATAAGTATATCTACTCCTAATTCTTTGCATATCTGCGCTTTTGTTTTTCCTTTGCTATCTGCAGTGGTATTTTTTGTGAAGATTATTTCTGAAAACTTGTTTGGATAATGCTTGTTAATCCAAGGGATTGTTTTTGGAATTGCTTGGTTAAAGCGGGAAGTGATTACTAACAGTTCATGATCTTTTGAAAGCGAATCAACAGCAGCTACAGAGCCCTCTGCAGGAGGAACATTTTCTACATCTTCTTTATAGAAATGTTCTATTCGTCTTACTGCTTCTTCTTTAGAGCATTTCCAGATATCCCAGAGCCTGTATGAAAACATATCACTTTTTTTGTAATCTGTTCCATATGTTGCATTCATCCAAGGGCATAGATGCGCTCCAAAATCTGCCAGAGGTTCATCGCAGTCAATGCCTATCTTTAATTTTTCACTCATAAAAATTAGAAATAAAAGGATGCTTAAATACTTTTCCTCGAACTAATTTGACCATCAAGAATCTTAGAAACATTTATATACGCCAGATTCTATTGCTTAAAATATAATACTTTAGAGGTGATATTCAATGGCAAAAAGAAGAGCTAAAAGAAAAGCGCCATCGGCAAAAGCATACGCTTGCCTGAATCCAAAGGCATTTGCATTGGCAGCAGGTATTATTTGGGGCCTTGGCTGCCTGATACTGGGATTGGCTGCAGCGTACGGCTATGGAACTGGATTTGAGAAACTGTTCTCAACAATGTACATAGGATATTCCACCACAGTAGGCGGTTCTGTCATCGGCGGAATATGGGGATTTGTTGATGCTTTTATTGGCGGATACATATTTGCATGGCTTTACAATAAGTTCATGTAGATTTTTTTATTTTTATTTTCGAAATATTTAAGTAGTAGATTTGAATTCTTGAGTGTGGTGGGAATATGATACCGCAAGAACAAGTGGATAAATTAATTTATAGAGCGACAAAAGCAAGGGATTTTGCATATGCGCCGTATTCTGGATATTCTGTTGGAGCAGCACTGCTTGCAAAAAGCGGACAGATATACTCCGGTGCAAATATAGAACGAGCAACTCATGATGCAACGCATGCTGAAAGATATGCTTTAGACTCCGCAGTACTTGCGAATGAGCGCGAGTTTGTGGCGATTGCTGTTGTTACGGCAGGCATAGATGCGGAATTTCCTTGCGGCAAGTGCAGGCAAGATTTGACAGAATTTGACAGCAAAGGAGATCTAGAAGTGATAGCTGTAACGCTTGGCGGAAAAGTACAAAGAATGTTGTTAAGAGAGTTGTTGCCGAATAGTTTTGGCCCGGCTGCTTTAGGGATAGATGTTAAAAAATATTAAAAACATTTAAATAAGCCAAACACAGACTTCTAATCAATGAAAGTTTCAAAAACAGAAATCCAGCATCTATTGAGAGCCTGGATTATAATCTCTTTGGCTTTTGCAATAGCTTTTGCTGGTTTTTCTTTGGATCCAAAGTTCTTGATTGTTGTGGCAATAGCTGCTTTCACAGTTGGAATTGGCTTCATATTTCATGAATTAGGGCACAAGTATCTAGCTCAAAAATACGGTTGCTGGGCTGAATTCAGGGCAAATAACTTCATGCTTGGATTGGCGTTGGTGTTTTCATTCTTCGGCTTCATATTTGCAGCTCCTGGAGCTGTTTACATAAGAGGCTACTTGACAAAAAGAAAGAATGCTTACATCTCTTTGATAGGGCCTGTCATCAATCTAGCTGTCGGAATAGTATTTGGCTTGATTGCATTCTTCATTCCAGTTACACAGCCAGTATGCATATTAGGAATGACTATAAACTTCTGGCTTGGATTGTTCAATTTATTGCCTTTTCCAGCATTTGACGGCTATAAAGTATTTATATGGAACAAGGCAGTTTATGCAGCATTCTTGATTCTGGCAATAGTTCTGACCTTTGGCAGCGGAGCTTTTTTCACAGTTGCATAAGCAATGCTGCGCTTCGTTCTACTTCAGAAACCGCATATTAGCCAGATTTATCAGATTCTGCATGCAAATCAGAGAATTTCGCAGGCAGCACTGCATAAGCAAAAAATATATAAACAAAACAACAAACCAGCTTCTTGGGTGATACTTATGAAGAGAATGTTGGTCTTATGTATGATTCTGTTGATTATTGTATTGGCAGGATGTGAAAAAGCAGAGCAAAAAGCAGATGCTGTGCAAGAAGAGCCTCCAAAAGCAGAAAAAATAGTCACTAAAAGCCAGATAAAATTCAACATGGCAGATCAGGAAGCTACTGAGGAGGTTATTGTTGAAAAAGTAGAGCCGACTATGGAAGCTGCTGCTGAATGGTGCAAAGAAGGTTCTGAATGGAAGTTTTCATCAGCAAGCCCTGATGTTGATGCTTCTGCTCAATGGGTTGTCAAAGGCTTGATGACAGAAGGAGAATATGCAGGATTATGCCATGTCTTATACACTGCACAGACACCTATGGGAGAGTCAACAATGGACTATTATTTTGATGAAGAAGGTGAATCAGGCTATTTTGAGATGAAACTGCCAAATGGCCAGACAGTGAAGCAGGAATGGCACGGATAAGCCATTAGCTTTTTATATTCTTATTATTTTTTATTTATCAGGTGGGAGACATTGGCTTATTGGAATAAAGTGAATAATTTTGCAAAACATCAAGGCGAAATATTGTCTGGCTATGATACAGTGTATCATATCGGCGTTAATTCTTGGAAACACTGGACAAAATACGATGCTTATCTGTGCCAGAACAATTCAATAACTGTATGCAGGATATATTCAAAAAATGCTCCGACTATTTCTATAGATAATTTTTCAAAGACAAAAGAGACTGTGAGGCAGATTAAGAATGTTGTTGGAAAAACATTAGAAGACCTTGCAAATGCAGCATTGCCTGAAGATGCTTGTGCAGGATTGAAAAGAGATTGGCAGACAATAAGTGGCTGGCTCAAGACTATCTGATTCTATCAAAAGTCTTATAAATGATTCTGTGAAAGTTCTGCTTATGAGATGTATATATCCTTTGCGCAAGTCTGGATTGCTTTTTTTAGGTCTTTTGGCAGGTTTTTGCAGTGCAGCCCTAGGCTTGGGAGGAGGAGCATTGATGGTTCCTGCATTGGTGCTGTTTTTCTGCTATCCTATGAAAAAAGCAATAGGAACATCTCTTGCAACAATTGTTCCAACAGCTTTTGTGGGAATAGTTTCGCATTATATAATACAAAGCACTAATATCAAATGGAAAATTGCATTATTTGTGGTGATTGGCTCTGTTTTTGGAGCGAAGTTTGGCGCAGTCCTTGCAAAAAAGATACACAGCAAGGTCCTGAAGAAGATATTTGCTCTGCTTGTTGTTTTTACAGGGCTGAAGATGACCAACATCTTAAAGATACCTACTCAAGCAATCACCACGATAACAGCTTATCCTTTGCTGGTTGTTCTTGGGCTTTTTGCAGGCTCTGGCTCTGCATTGCTGGGCATAGGCGGAGGAGTGATACTGGTTCCAGTGCTTAACTTGTTCTTTGGATTAAACATACATGAAGCAATCGCAACATCCTTGACAGTTATCCTGCCGACCACTTTTGCAGGAGCAATGTTTCACAGGAAATTTGACAATATTGATGTAAAAGCACTGAAATTCCTGATACCCACGTCATTAATTGGCGCAGTCTTAGGGGCTATATTTGCAAACAGTTTGCCTTCTGCAACATTGAAGATGATATTCGGGATATATCTTTTTATTGCAGCAGTGTTGATGTTTTTAAAGAAATAATTATTTTTCTTGCGGTGCTTTTGGCAATGCAATTTTTTCAAGCATTTTATAGTACTGCTTGAAAGATTTGGATGCATCTTCGCTAAGAATTCTTATGCAGACAAAAGGATGCATGAAGTTAAGAACAATGCCTTTGTCATATATCCATAATACATTTGGTGAGTTATATTCTTTAGGAAGGAATTTGATTGAGGTTTTTTTCATGGATCGTAATAATTTAATCCTGTAAAGATGATAATCCTCATTAACAATATGGTGGAACCAAACATTTTTCTTGACCCGGTTCCTGTGCCATTCCTTAACCCACCCTTCGCCAAGGGTCTTGGCATAGTCTTTTGGCACTCCTAGAACATATAAATCCTTTGTGTTGTTTATCATGTCAGTCATCAAACGCCTTGCGCCGACAATGCCCTCAAAAATAGCAACATTGCTTGAAGGTTTTGCAGTCAGTTGAAGCACTTTTAGCTCAGGAATCAGTTTTTGCAGGTTAATCTCTTTGGCCTTCAGAAGAGTAAACAATTGCTCTGGATCCACAACCTCATAATATTTGGTCTTTTCTTTCAAGAAATAGGCAACCAAGCCTCGTTTAGATAATTTGTTAAGAATATCATACACATTCGGGCGGTGCAGTCTTGATGCTTTTGCAACTTCAACAGCAGTAGAGGGTCCCAGCTCTATTAATTTAAGATAAACCTTCACCTCATTTTTACTAAGCCCTAAATCTTCAAGTATTTGCGTGTCCATTGTAGTCTGGATATATACTACATACAGTAGTTGCAAGTTCTACTATTTAAACTTATATGCTCAGGAAAGCATCTATTTCTTACAAATGTCGTATATCGACGGAGGTAATTCAAAATGATAAACACAATAACAGGAAATGAAGATCAACCAGACGATGGCAAATTACCAAAGATAAATCTGGCTGAGCTGCGAGAAAAGAAAAGACAAATCTTGCAGAGAAACTATGCTCAGAACAATGCCCAGAATGGAGACTCTGGCAAGCCAATAGATTTGTCTGAAATAAGACAAAAGAAAAGACAAATACAGAAACAAAACAAACTTGAAGAGGAAATAGTGTTGCCTTTTACAGTGCCAAGGCCAGAAGATGAAGAAGATCAAACACTGCCCTTTTCAATCGACCGAGAAGCAGAAGAGGAAATAGTGCTGCCATTCACAGTGCCAAGACCAGACCAGGAAGAAGCAATATTTCCGTTTATAGTAACCAGAAAAGACAAAATACAGCCTGCTGCAACACCCGCTAAGAAGGATGAAGAAGAAGCAATATTCCCGTTTATAGTAACCAGAAAAGACGAAGAACAAACACTGCCTTTTTCAGTATCAGGGCCAGAAAACGGAAATTCTTTGCAAGATGCAGTTGCTGGAACATATGGCAAAAACGAATATTTTTCCAAGCTAGAAAAAGCAAGCAATGACCGATTTGAATACTTCATTACAGACGAAAAAGAAACAAAAATAGTGATGAAGGGCGATTCTTTAATATTGCTTCGGGGAAAATACGAGTTTAATGTCGTGGACTTTAAAGGAATCGCAGATCCTGCTGTGCAGTCAAAAGAGGCATTCAAGAACCTTGTGCAGAAAATTTATGAAACAATAGTTGAGCAAAGAAAAGAGCCTTTGCTAGCTAAGTATTTGCCTTCTTTGATTGAATGGGGAGTTCTAGAAGACAAAGAAACCGGCGAAAGCCTTGCTGGCTGGTATTTAATGCAGAAAAATGATGAATGATTTTTTTTTTAGGAACTGTGGCAGGATGCAAGAGGTACTGTATTCTGTCGCATATTCCTCTTTAAAGAAATAAATCAAATGCCTTCTTCAATGCTTTCTTCAAGGCGCTTTATTTTATCTTCTTTTTCCTGGCGCTGCGTGTTTAATCCCTGCATTTGCGCAAGTTTTTCATTGTTTAAGTACCATTCGCCAACTTGCAAAGCACGTATTTGTTCCATTATTTCATCCCGTTCAGAATTGACTTGCTCAAGCGCATATCTTAAATCCTGGTTGCGCAAATCAGTTATCTTGTCAACAATAGCTTCGCGCAATTCATCTGTCTCAGAGGATCTTGCAAGCTCTGCAAGTGCAACCATGACTTGTTCTTTTGCAGGAGTTTCTTCAGGAGTGACTGCATAAACTAAATCTGCATATTTTGAGATTATTGCAAAAGATGCTTCCATATTTCCTTCTACAGTGCTTTCAATTGCGCTTCTTGAATTCAAGAACTCATACATCTGCAATCGCTCAATTGTTTTTCTTGGCTCTTCAGGAGTTTCAGGTGCAGGAGTGCTTGCTTCTGCAGCCTCTTCTTGTTTTGCAGGAGCAGGTTCATCAAGTTCTGTTAGTTCTTCTGCTAATTCATCAAGATTTGCCGCGGCAGATTCTTCTTTTGCAGGTTTCGGCAGGTGCTTTAGCCAGGAATGCACTACTTTGTATGCTTTTTTGAGCAGTTTTTCTTCAGCATCCAGGACTGCAGATGTTCCTAACTTTGTGCCTCTTGAATAATGGTCCCTGAACTGCTCTTTCATGCCGAAATGAGTGCCTGGAGGAAACACATAAGAATTAAATTTTGGGTGGAAGCTAGTATCGCCGTCTGTCCGCCACACAAAAAGACCTAAAGGAAGAATCCTGTCTAATACATTTTGAGAGATTCCTGTCTGCTTGCACACTAATAATTTGTAAAGAGACTCAGATGCAAATGTGATTGGCTTGTCTTCAGCGACAATATATACATCATTTTCAACCCGTATTGCTTTTTCAAAAGCAGCGGCAATAAGGCAAAGGTCCTTGTCTCCAATAGTGTTCCGCCAATGAAAATGTTTCTTTGCTTCAAAAAGAAGGTCTCCTAAGCTATCTATTATCTCTGAAGAACCTCCTTCTCTCACGATTTTGCTTGCATAAGTGTGAAATGCGCCCATGACTTGAGACAATTCTTGCAGAACTGTCTGTGCATCGTGTTCGCTTAAGTTAGCTTTTACTTCCTCTGTTGCTTCTTCATAGCTGGCCAGCAGATTATTTGCTATTCCTTGGGTAGCTCCTGCGCTTTTCTTTAATTCTGTGCCTATGGCAGGAATCACGTGAAGCTTTCCTTCGCTGCCTCCTAAAGGCGTGTTCTTGCCGTATGTTTCAATCAACCTATTCAGGCCGTGATAAAACTGATTTGATTTTCTGAGATAGGTATAATCAATTCTTTTGATGCTGTTTGCTTTATTCAGATGATTGATCGGCCACATCAATGAAGAATTATCAATAAATACATCTGCGCCTTTTGTAAGCGCATCATTCTCTAATTGGTATAATAATCCTGCTATGTCTGACTCACGAAGATGTTCAATATATTCAGTCATAGTGCTGGGTATATAGTTTTGATTTATAAAACTGGTGCTTTTTTGTTTAGTCAAAAGTTAGTGATAACAAACATTAATATATGTTCTATATTTTCTTTTTTTCGAGGTGGGTAATTATGATAAATAGTTCAAAAGACATAGGAGAATTAATAAATCAGCTGGAAACCCCTTTGGGAAGGGCAAACGCTGTTGTGGATTTATCTAAGCAATATTCTGTTCCAGAAGAAAATGTCAGGGAAGCGATAGCGACATTTGAGAGAGTATATGACACAGAGGAATTGCCAGAACCGCAGAGGAGCTGGCAAGATCCTGATGTATATAAGAACAAAGCACCGCTTAAGACAGCTGCAACTCTTGCAAGACAAATATTATGGATTGAAAAATCAGTTGATTTGATGGCAAAAGCAGGCGAAAAAGCCAAGGCCGCTGAGATGGCAGAAGAATTTGGCTTTGATCAAAAAGCATTTGAGCTCTATAAAGAAATAAATAGAAGTCATGATGCGATAAAGTTGGCAGAAAAACTGGGCTTATCAGATGAATACATTGCATTGTGCCAAAAAAACAGAGAACATGCGAAAGCAATAAACAAATGCCTTGAATTAAAGAGAGAGGAAGAGGCAAAGGATATCTTCAGAAAAAAATTTGAAAGCGAGACAAAATACGGCGATCACGAAAAAAAAGATTTGGTCAAGTTAGTCAAGAGAACAGACCTAGCAGAGTTTGCAATTTCACTTTGCAGAGAAAAAGACAAGCCATATTTATTGGCGCAGATTGCAGCAGGAACAGACCAGCCAGAACTTGCAATTGAATATTTTGAGAAAACAGGGCATTTTCTTGAGGGCGCAAGACACTGCGTGCGGGTATCAAAATCTACGCGAGAAGAAATTGGCAGTTTTTTTCTTGGCGAGGCAAATAGACTATATGATCTTGCTATTGCAGAACTTGAGAAAAAGAGAGAGTTTGCCAAGGTATTAGAGATTGCAAAAGAAAAAATTGGGGATGATAAAAAGATTTTAGAAACATACATCGCATTAAAACAATTTGAAGAAGGTGCAAAATATTTTGAAGCAGCAGGAAAAATAGATTATGCATTGTTGCTGCTGGAGAAAGCAGGTATGTTGGGCCACGCACAAATTCTTGCGCAAAATCAAGGGCGCAAGGATAAAGTGCAAGAATATAGAAGACAATCCAAGAACAGCAGTACTTTAGCACAAGTAGCAATTGAGGAAGGCAATTTTCCTATGGCATTAGCGCATTATCGTGCTGCAATTGAAAAAGAAATAGCAAGAAATGCTTATGACTGGGGAGCAGACAAAGCTTTGAAAGTAGCAGAATATTGCAGAGAACAAGGGCAGGAAGATTTTGCAGCAGAATTTGAGGAAAAGGCGAGAAGGCTGTATATGCAAGAGGCAGAGAAAGATGAAAAAGAAGGCCAGTGGGAAAGTGCTGCAAAAAATGCAAAGAAAGCAGGTAATGAAGAAAAAGCAGAGCTTTATCTCCAGATCGACACAATAAAAAGGGCTTATCACAAGCCTTAATATTTCTTTTTTCATTAATTATTTAAACCACTTCTATATTCTATAGGAAAACAAAATTAACGATAATTATTTACAATATGGAAAATAAAATAACTGTAATGGAAAAGCCGTACAAGGCAAAAGAAGTTGAGAACATACTAAATCCGACTGTAAAGAAGTGGTTCTTCAGCAGATTCAAGCAGTTTTCTTTGCCGCAGTTGTACGGTGTCATGGAGATTCACAAAAGAAAGAATATACTGGTCTCTGCACCAACAGGAGCAACAAAAACATTGACTGGATTTCTTTCAATCATAAATGAATTAGTAGACAGTGCTGAAAAAGGTGTTCTTGAAGACAAAATTTACTGCGTATATATCAGTCCCTTGAAAGCTTTGAACAATGACATACAAAAAAACCTGAAAGAGCCGCTTGAAGAAATAGAAAAAATTGCAGGAAAAGAACTGGGCATAAGAGTTGCTGTAAGAACAGGAGACACAACTGCAACAGAAAAATCAAAGATGCTGAAAAAGCCTCCGCATATCCTTATAACAACTCCAGAATCATTAAGCATTGTATTAAGCTCGCCGAAATTCAAGGAACATCTAAAGCAAGTTGATTGGTGCATCATAGATGAAATACATGCATTAGCAGAAAACAAGAGAGGTGTTCATCTGTCATTATCACTTGAAAGATTGGATTATCTTGCTTCTCACATGTGCAGGGTTGGATTGTCTGCAACAGTTGCTCCTTTGAAAGAGGTTGCAGGGTTTCTTGTGGGGCCAGAAAGAGACTGTGAAATAGTAGACGTTCAATTTATCAAAGAGATGGATCTGCAGGTGATGAGCCCTGTAGACAATTTAATCGACACAGAGCATGGAACTTTGCATTACAAAATGTATGAATTGATTGACAAATTAATCCAAGAGCACAAGACTACATTAATCTTCACAAACACAAGAGCTGCAACAGAAAGAGTTGTTGACCATCTGAAAAACAAGTTTCCAAAAAGATATCATGATAATATTGGAGCGCACCATGGAAGCCTTGGCAAGAGATTAAGATTACAAATAGAAAACAAATTAAGAAAAGGAGAATTAAAAGCAGTAGTTTGCTCAACTTCTCTGGAATTAGGCATTGATATTGGCTATATCGATTTAGTCATCTGCTTGGGAAGCCCAAAATCAGTTGCAAGATTCCTGCAGAGAGCAGGAAGAGCAGGCCATCAATTGCATGAGAAGGTAAAAGGAAGGATTATTGTGATGGACAGGGATGACTTGATAGAATGCTCTGTATTGCTTAAGTCTGCTGTTGAAAAAAAGATTGACAAGCTGCATATCCCGACCGGAGCGTTAGATGTTCTTGCACAGCAGATTGCTGGAATGGCTGTAGAGCAGATATGGGATGAAAAAGAATTATTCAAGGTCATCAAGAAAAGCTATTGCTACAAAGATCTCACTAAAAAAGATTTTCGCGAGATTCTGGATTACTTGGCTGGAAAGTTTGTTGACCTGGAAGACAGGCATGTTTATGCAAAAATCTGGAGAAATGAAGGCAAGATAGGCAAAAGAGGCAGATTAGCTAGAGTTATCTACATGATGAACTCTGGAACAATACCAGACGAATCTTTCATTACAGTGAAGATTGGAGACCAGACAATAGGAAAATTAGACGAAGCTTTTCTAGAGAAAATGAAGCCAGGAGATGTCTTTGTTTTAGGTGGAGACACTTACATGTTCAAGTTTTCAAGAGGAATGGTTGCGCAGGTGCAGGCAAGTTCAAACAGGCCTCCGACAGTTCCAAGATGGGTATCTGAGATGCTTCCATTGAGCTTTGACCTTGCTTTAGAGATAGGAAAGCTCAGAAGATTGATGTTTGAAAGGTTTAATTCAAAGAAAAGCAAGAATGACATAATGAATTGGCTCAACAAATACCTTTATGTTGATCCAAAAGCAGCAAAAGCAATCTATGAATATTTCAAGGAGCAGTATGATTATGTGAAGCAAGTGCCAAATGACAAGATGATTCTTGTAGAGCACTACAATGATGACAGGGAAAAGAAAATAATCTTTCATTCATTGTTTGGCAGAAGAGTAAATGACTGCTTGTCAAGGGCAGTTGCATATGTTATTTCAAGAAATGAGCACAAGGATGTTGAGATCGGCATAAGTGACAATGGCTTTTACCTTGCTGGAGACAAGAAAATCAATGCAATGAAGGCATTCAAGCTCTTGAAATCAGACAAATTAGATTTATTGATGCACTTAGCAATAGACAAATCAGAAGTTTTCAAGCGAAGGTTCAGGCACTGCGCAACAAGGGCATTGATGATACTGCGGAATTATCTTGGCAGGAAGAAGAGAGTGGGCAGACAGCAAGTAAGTTCCATGATTCTCATGAATGCATTAAAGCGAATAAGCAATGATTTCTCTATCCTGAAAGAGACAAGAAGAGAGGTTTTAGCAGACTTGATGGACATTGAGAACACAAAAAAGGTTCTGAAAGGAATTGAATCAGGAAAAATAAGATTAGTTGAGATAGACACAAGAATACCAACACCTTTTGCATTCAATTTGGCAATACAAGGCTATGCAGACATAATGAAGATAGAAGACAAGCACGAATTCTTGAAAAGAATGCATCAGCATGTGTTGGCTAAGATTGGCCTGAATAAATAATCACCAACCAGTAACTAAAACACGAAACTTTATAAATTCACTTTCTATTTATAGACGATATGGGAAAAAAGAAGAAAGGCAAAAAGCAAGAAGAGCAGGTAGATCTATCCAAACGAAGAACACTTAAGATACTTGGAGGAGTGCTTGTTGCGGCAATAGCTGCTCCACTTGGAATACGGCTTTTATCATCTGCTACTGAACCAGATACTTCTTATGAGCCGCCAGAAGATCCTTGGGGTTTTGTGAAGAGAGATGTTAATACTAATGATTATAAGGATAATTACATGGATTTAACACCTGCGCAGAAGAGATATTATGTCCAGCTTGGCACTGAATCATTAACAAAGCCAAAGTCTTCACAATTAAAAGAATTTGAAAGAGTAGCAAAAGATCTTATCAAGGAAAGCAAAAGTCAGTTAGGATGGAAAAAGTTATGTATTCGCTATACTTGCACAGATTTTGGCCAGGTGGAATTGATGCGATATGCAAAGCCATATAAGCAATATCTGGAAAAAGCAATTGATTTTCTTTATGAAAAACTGCCTCAATTAAAACAAGAGCGTCCTGAATTGAGAATATTAAAGCCAGGCGATGATTACACTCATAATGCGAAAGGAAAAGCATTTGTGGGCCTGTTATTCCATGACCTCTATCAAGTGCAGGTCATAAACAGAGATACTAATGAGGGAATTGCCAGGACACGCACGCACACTCACAAAGGTTCTGCAGCCAGTTTTGACATAGAATCAAATTCTGATAAGGATTACAGAATTTTCTTTGGAACTGCTGGGCCAGCTAGCATCCAAGCGCCATTCAGCGAACTCATACCAGTATCAACGCGGCAGAATGCAAGGGCGCATGCAAAATGTGTAGGATTAGAAGATGCATTGGTTGCAGCTGAGACAATATCAGAAGGCGAAGCATATTTGTTGGCTCATGAGATTTCCAGCAAGCTGAAAATTCCAGGTGGAAAACAAGTAATTGACAAAGCTTTGCAGGGCATGGTTTCTAAGTACGCGAGATACAGATTTGTCCCTCAAGCCATTGCCTGGCTCAAAAAGAACGGCATGCAAAAAGGCCTTGATATCTATCTTGAAAATCCAGACAAATTCATGAGAATAATTAAGTAAAATTTATAAACAAGTTATTCTATTTTAATCCCATTATGGTTGTAAAAAGGGTGTATAGAGAATATGGTGCAAGTATTCTAGAATCCATGAGCGCTTTACTTCTAGGAGGAGTTGTTTTCTTGGTTTTAAGGCATTTTGATATGGCAGTATTAGGAGCAATAATGTTTCCCATAATAGTCACGATAGGCATGCTCGTAGTCTCTATACGGAGCTTTAGGCCAGAGAGGGATTCTCCGTTTATCTTCATATTCAACATGCTGTCAATAATTGCAATAACCCTGCTTTTCTTTGCAGCAGTGTATCATGTAGCGCCGTATTCAGACCAGGATTATCTTGAAGTCAATGAGATTCCGCAAAAACTGACATTTTCAGAATCAGTGTATTATTCTACTGTAACAATCACCACATTGGGATACGGCGATATTGTGCCTCACGGACTCTTCAGGGCTTTTGCAGCCACAGAAGCAATACTTGGATTTATCTTCTTAGGATTGTTTGTATCAGGGCTCACGCTGTTTTTTGCAAAGAAAAGAACATAATTTATTCTGGAAAGTAAAAATATCTTGCAAGAGGATAGATAAAGCCTCTGAGCGACAATAATTTTCTGACAATCACGATGTCTGGCGTGCCGTGCTTTCTCAGGATTTTGCTTGCAGGACCGCTTATTTCCTTAATCCTGCGCTTATACTCGTAAAATGTCTTGAGGTCTGGCTTCTTTTTGTAAAGCATGTAGCTTTCTTCAATCAGCTCAACAAGTTTTCGATAAACTTTCAGTGTTTCTGGCTGTATTTTGGTGTTTGGCTTCAGGCATTCCATGTCTTCGCACAAGCTTATCAATACATTGCCCATGTGCATAAGGCTTCTTATTATTGAATATGTTGATGTTATTGGATAATAAGACTGCAGGTCAAGGTTGTTTTTGCAGCCTTTCTTGTTCACTATTCTTAGGCATAAACGGCCGAACTTTATAGTAATCTTGTATACCTTTCCCAAGCCCTCCAGCTTGCGGAATTCTTTTTTCTTGATCAAGTCAAGGCTTTCTTTTGCAAACGTGATTATGCTCATGTATGTCTTGTTTATGAATCTATCAAGGTCTTCTTCATATTCCTCTGCAATGTTTTTTATGATGCATGATTTTGGCCCTTGTTCCACGATGATAAATCCCATATAGCCTTCGCTGAGTGTCTTGCTTATTTTTTGAAGGACTTTGGGATCCTCAAATGTCACGTGAAGCTCGTCATAGCCTGCAATATACGGGCGGGATATCATTCTTGTAAGAAAACTATCTGCGTGTTTTAGATGAATGTCCAGTTTCTTGCTTGTCTTGGACTTTTTTGTTGATATGGTCAATGCATTGTCCTGCTCAATCACGTCTATTTCATCTCCTTTTTTCAGGCCCTGCTCTTTAGCCCATTTGTTTGGCAGAGATACCATCAAGGTAGAAGGTCCTATCTTAGCGATCTTTCTTTTCATTTCAATCCCCCATTATAACTATAAATGAAACTACTATATAAAGTTTTTGATATTATAATATTATAATGCATTATTATAATATATTAAGAAAGTATATATGCTCACTAATCAATAAGAATGTTTTATGGGAGTGAAAAAATTCTTGCCAGCTATTCTTCTTGCTGTTTTTCTTTTTGTTCTGCCTTCTGTACAAGGGGATGTTATCTTCAAAAGCGCGGACTGGGTCAATGAAACCTTTCTGGAAATGACTATGGAGAAATGGAACATAATTCCTTCAACAGATTTTTATGCCTCTCAAGCGCATGAAGAAACCTCTACTTTGTATAAAGACGAATCCTTGCCAATATGGAAGTTAGTGCTGGATGATTATGGCATTTCAGGAGAGCTGGGTTGGTATGATAATTGCAATAAGCACGGAACCTGCGAAAGAGGGGTATGCAAGCAAGGCCTCAGCTGCAATGCAGATGCGTGCGTGAATGTTTCTGATGGAGAATATCTTTACACAGATGATGACAACTGCGAGCATTATGATACAAGAGAATATCATACAGGATATAAATGCGAGGTTTATTCTGCTACTGGAGGCCATCCTGTTGTTTTTTACTGCAGATGCAACGGCAAGAAAGTAGGTGCAGGAAGCTGGTGTGATAATGGAGATGGAGAAACATATAACACCAGATGGGTGTACAAGACAGAGGCTGTTTCAGGAGAAGCAGATGTCGGCGGCCTGGATTGCGGAGGACTGCTGGAATCAAAAGGATTCAAGTATGAAGAAGGATGTGACTGCTGCTATCAGGAAAACAGGGTTGATTACAAGCAATACTACAAGTACCGCTTAGAAGATGATGATATGGACACGCTTTTTAATCACACAAGATGCTGGGTAAAAGTAACGCAGGCAAGAAATAGCGGGAATGATTTCCTGACATATGCAGTTGTAGAAGGAACCCCTACAACAAAGGATAATTTTATCTCCTGCTTGATAAATTATTCTGACTGGAAAACATTTGTTGCTGATGATTACGGCAATGTGGCAGATAAGATAGCTCCAGGAAGCAAGCTGTACTTTGATTTTGCAGGAAAAGACCTTAAACTAGAGCCAGAATGCCATTCAAATTCAGATTGCGGAGAAAATTACTGGACAGGAGATCCAGAGTGCTGCAATGGCGATGGATGGCACATCTGCCAGGCATATCACGGCTATGAATGCGTTGATGCAGGCACAAATGAAGCATTCTGTTTTGAATACGACGGATACAAGCAGACAGAAGAATGCTTCTGGGAATGCAAGGATAATATGTGCGGAGAAAAACCAGAGGATCCTGAGGAACCATCCTGCGAAAACAGCACAGAATCCTGCTGCACAGATGCTAATTGCGCAAGCTATTGTGACCAGGACTTTTATTACTTCAACGGCCACTGCCCAGAAAAAGGAAGTGCATGCTGGTTTGAGACAACACACTGCAGCGCATCAGACGGAGAGTACTGCAACGGAACATTCCTTGAGACAAGAGATTATCTCTGCGGAGATGGATGTGAATATAACATAACAAATCAAGTACTCTGTCCATTTGGGTGTGAAAATGGTAAGTGTAAAGAATCCAGCCACCTGCTTGAAACAATAACTTGCAAAGACGAAAAAACATTACAGTATTATGAACGCAATAAAACAGGAGAGAACTATACAGCGTGGAGAGAGACAGACCAAGTTCTTTGTATAGAAGGAGAAACTTGTGTAGGGCCAACAAACCCTGACGAATTTGGTAGTATGGCATCATGTATCCAAATAACTGAGCCAATAACTTTTGCAACACCAATAACCTGCGAAACACACAAAGACTGCCCATTTAAGTACATGATGTGCGTAATGGACGCGTGTGTTCCAAGATTCAGGCTATTTGAAGACTTCAACTTTGACCAGCCATCTGACATGATCAATCCATATTTTGCAGACAAAGACAAACTTGATAATCTGGGAGTGATAGGCAAAATATACAAGCCGCCTCTTTCTAAAACCACAATAAGCCAACATTTTGAAAAATTTTCATCAGGCACGTCATTAAATGAAAAAGTGTATGACACAAGCGCATACTCCAGCAAATTCTATCTTAATTCATATCTTTATGATGAAACAAACCAACTGCGCGAAGTTGATTTTTTAGAAGAACAAAACAACAAAATCAGGACTATAGAAGAAGCAACACTGATAGCAAGCGTAGAAAAAGAAACCAAAAAATTTGAAAACATAGAAAAAGACATACCTAAAACAAAATACATCGTCCTGAAACCAGGCATTTCAACCGCCTATTCTTTTGTCATAGAAGACGGAAATGCAAAATTAATAGAACAGGAAATCACAAGCCTGCAAAAAATACCAGTATCAGATGCATTTAGAAACTCGGTTGACTACAAAAAATTAATACCGACAACATACTCCGCAACAGCAGAAAAAACAAGCCTGCAAGCCCTGGAAAAAGAAGGAATAACGCCCAAATTCCTTTTCAAACGCTCGCCAGGATACAACGGCATCCGTTTGACAGCCCTTGATAAAAGCTGGGGCGCAGTGGAATATGTCATGCCAAACGGATACAACGGCAAGTATTACACAATAACACCAAATCCCTTCCTTCGACATTATGATGCAGACATATACAAATCAATTTCAGCAGACGATTTTACATTTGTGGGAACAAACTCTGCTGCAATGGGCGCCTTATTCCTTACCTATGAAATGATGAGCTATTACGACCTTTGGGAGAATTATGTAAAAGCAGAAACGTACAGAAAAGACCAGGCAGATATGTGCGGAACAGACCCTAAAAGCGCTACAGACTATTATGACCTGAAAGCAGCAGAACTGCAGAAAAAATACAGTCCTTGCAACGAACAATGGGAACGAGGAAACTTCTCAGGTAAATGCGACGAGTTCATAGCAGGAGCAGAACTGGAAAACTTTTTCTTTTACTACTTCCAGGACATCTGCACAAAAGACTTTGTTGGCATATACGGGCCAGACTTTGTAATACCAGACACTGCAGAACACATCAAAAAATTACACCAAACATACCTGGACATGCCCCTACATAACAAATGCTTTAAAACACTCTATTTCGGCTTCAATGGAAAAGACAAAGGAGACAATGTATTAACAAAAATAATACCAAGCAACCAGTGCGTGCAATACAACATAATGCTGCCGATGTACCAAAAAACCGCAACACGCACAGGACACCCCTATGATTACATCAGACAATTGACCATTGAAATGAACACAACTCACGCAAGCTTCATAATAAACTCGCCTTCGATTGATGACAAAACATACACCACAAGCAATAACCAAGTGCAATTCTGCCTAAGAAAATCACCAACAGATGTTGAAACAATACACAATGGAATATACTCCATAGAAATAAAGCCCTGGAACAACCAAACCTTCGATGTGCACACAATTACCAGCATGTGGGATTATGTAAAACCTATCGCAAAATGCTTTGAAGCACCAAAACCCAAAAGAACAGCAGTTTCCTCTGGAGGAGGCGGTGGCGGTGGCGGAGGCAGCAGCAGAAGCACTGCTCCAGTAACACAAACACCTCCTGCAGCAGCTGCACCACCGCAACCAAGCTTGATGCAGAAATGGGCTGGCGGAGGAGGAAGTGCAAGTGCAGTCACCAGCACTTCAAATACTGCTCCAAAAGCTCCTGAAAAAGCTCCAGAAGCTCCTGTAAAGCCAAAGATAGAGGAACAAAAGCAACAAGAACCAGCACCAAATAGAATTATTGAAACAGGAACATCCTTGGTTAAAAGAGTTGTCTCCTGGCTGTTCTGGTTCACTGGCTTCCAGAGCTTAATTTCCTAGAATTTCCTTTAATTTATTCAATGCTCTTTCAAGCTGGGGGTCATTAAGTGTTTTAATCAGTTTTTCAAGCCCGGGAAGCTTTCTCCTGATTTCATCAACAATGTCGCTTGCAGTCTTTCGCTGGGTTTCAGGAGACTGCAGCTTCTTTAAGTCCGGTTCAATCTCCTTTTGATAGAAATCCTTTAATTCACCTTCAAGAACCTTATTTTTCTTGGCCCACTCCATTATTTGCTTGTATTTTTTACTGGCATATTGCTGCCCTTCTTTTGTTGCAAAATAATTTTCTGCTTTCTGGATGATATTCTTTGGCGCTAATTTGGTATCAATCCTGCGCTCAATTGCATTTGCCTGGCCTTGAAATTCTTCCTGCGCCTGGCTAAAACCATAAGTGTTGATTATTTCCAGGGCTAACGTGCCGAGGCAGGCTAGTGAAACAGCAGCACCCCATAAATACACCAGTTTTGATCTTTTCTTTGCTCTTGCAATTGTTTTAACTTTTCTTTCTAACTGCTGGTTATTTTTCTGCAGATAAATCTTGTAAAAGAAATTTGCCACAGCTTCCCTGTCAGCGGCATAGCATGCCTTAATAACCTGGTATTGTGCTTTCCTGAAATCATTTTCCGCATCTTCACAGATGCCGTCAAACTGTTTTTCATTCAGCATTTCAAGAAACTTGTCATCAGGGCCAATAACAGCAAATTCTCTCAAATATATCTCATTTGCTTCATTGCCTGAATCAAGCTTTTCTTTGATATATCCTTTGCATTTATTCATCAAGTCACTGATGCTTTCCTGAAAATGTGCAACAAAGAATGCATTAGGCATGCCGCTCTCATGCCGCCCCAATGGGTGCTGTCCGCGGATATAATGGACTGATTCTAATTCACCTAGAAAATCAAAAGTCTTGCAGTTCGGGCCAAGAACATCATTTACCTTGAATTCTAAATCGTGAGATGTATTTACTGCACCAGCTACCTCTTTTTTGTACATTATCCAGAATAAAACAAAACCAGTATAAATATTTTTTGACTTTTTTTATCTTGCTCTTCCAATAGGAAAGCTGGCTTTTTTAGGATGCTTCCTGAAAAACTCAATGATTTCTTCTGTTATTTTTGTTGTTACCCCTGACATTTCTTTGGGCTGGACTGGAAAAGTGACTCTTAATTCAAGCCAGCTCTGCACTGCATTCAAGTTAAAATTGATCATATTGAATTCTTCTTTTTTTATATCAAAAAAATGAAGCATGACTTCATATCTTGTTTGCATATCGTCCTTATATTTTTTAAGATTCTTAGACACTATCTTTTCAATATTTTTCATGACAAAACCAAAATCAGTGTCATAAGTAAGCTGAAAAGCAATATCTGTCCAGATATATGGAAAATACTTAGAATAATTAGAGAGCGGTGCTGTAAGCAGTAGTGAATTAGGAAAAGAAACCAGTCTTCCGCTAGGCAGATCTGCAGCAATATATTCCCCGCCCACTTCACGCACTTTTGTTCTAAGCGGGTTGATATCCAATACATCCCCTTTGAATTCATTTATGCGGATTCTGTCGCCTTCCTTATAGACCTTGCCTGCGTTAATGTAAAACCAGCCCATAAGATTAAGAATAGGTGTCTGGAAGATAAATGCCAAGGCAGCTGCGATAATACCTAATGAGATGCTTGCTGTAATCAGTTTATCCTGAAAAATGAAGAAAATAGCTATTGCCGTCCCTAAAAAAATTATATAATTTGCAATTTTTATCAATGTTGCATTCTTGAGAAACATGGCGGCGATTTTTGTGAGCGCAAGAGCGATTAATATCGCAAGCAATGAATGGAAAATATGGCCTGCTATGGGTGTCCAAAGAAAAAAAGACTGCATAGGACCAACTATTCTTAAAATAAGCACTACGCAAATTAAGAATATATAAATAAGTAACCAATTCCCCTCTTTTTGCATATGGACTCTTATAAAACTTCCAGTATTTAAACATTTCTAAGAAAAACAGTCACAATCTTTTTAAACAACAGCAGTTTTCTTTCTATTGTGGGTGAAATGGGAGATAAAACAATTGATGAGCTTGTTGAGATTTTAGAGCAGGCAAGGCCAGATAATGGGGTGAATATCACGGCTATAATGCTCAGCGGCAGTAAAATAGGATATGATAATACAAAACCAGAGCGCGCAATCAAATTGTTGAAAAGTTTTGCTACATGGAAAGACCGCGTTAGCACTAAATATGAAGAAACACAAGAATCTTCTGGAACTGCATATCATATCTTAGTGAAAAAAGCAAGTTCAATGTCAGAAGCGAAAGCAAGCATAGAAATCAATTATTTCTGCAGCAGACCTAAAAAACCAAAGCCAAAGAATCCAAAGATATCTCCTGAGCAAATCATGCAAGAGCATCCAGAGGCAGCGCAGATAGGAAGAAAAGCAGGATACTTGGTTGGCCTTGGTGATGAGCTTTTTGCAACATATATTAGTTTTGCATTTGCTAGGATAGCTCACACTTTTCGTGAATTCTTTAAGAAATAATTTATTCATACCTGAGTGCATCTACAGGTTTTAATCTGCTAGCCTGCCTTGCTGGCCATACTCCTGCAATAGAGCCGATAACAAAAGAAAATGTAAGCGCTCCCACAATCAAATACCATGGAAAATGTGCCTGGAGTATGCCGAAGTTTGCTTGCGCAGCTGCAATCTCAATCACTTTGCTCATTCCCACTCCAATAAGTATGCCTACAGCACCTCCGACAAGCCCGAGAAAGCCGGATTCTATCAGGAACAGATACAAGATATCTGAATTTCTTGCACCGATTGCTTTCATTACACCAATCTCATTAGTTCTTTGCAAGACTGCAGTGTACATTGTGTTCATGATGCCTATTCCGCCGACTATCAATGAGATTGCTGCAATGCCTATCAAGACACCTTGCACAATTGCAAAGACATTTCCAAAGGTTTCCAGGAATTCTTCAAAAGTTGTTATTGCGAAGTCTTCTTCTCCTTCTTCAACACCGCGGTGCCTTCTCATGGCTCTCTTCAAAGAATCTGAGACAGAGGCAACATTGCTTCCTTCAGTCACTTCTGCAATTATGACAGAAAATGTATCTCCTGCATCAAAGATATCTTTTGCAGTATCCAGCGGAATAATCAAGGTTGAATCATCATCTGGATTGCCGATAGGCTCTAGCTGGCCAACAATATCAAATTTATATCCTTCAATCTCAACCCTGTCGCCGACATTGACTTTCTTGTCAAATATCTCTCCTTTTGAGAACCTTATTCCTGCAACTGCCTTGTAAGCATCGCCTTTCTTGATGTCTCTTCCTTCCCCTATCTTGAAACTGCTTGTGTCAAATATGATTTTCTTTGTATTGTCAGCAGGAATGCCTGCTACCCAGGTATATTTATTCTCAGAACCATAGCTTATCTTGCCCACTCTCTGTAAAAAACCTCCTGCATCTTTTATGCCTCTTGAATTCTTGATTACTTTCAGGTCATCTTCATCAATAGTTGCGCTAGCACCTATCCCAAAGAAGCCGCCTCTTGGCATGACCATAATCTTGTTTGTTCCCATTGCCTCAAACTGTTCTGTTATTGCTTTTTGCAGGCCCTGGCCTACAGAAATCAGGCTTACAACAGCTGCAATGCCTATGAATATGCCTAGCATAGTCAGAAAAGTCCTCATCTTTCTTGACTTAAAGCTCTTGAATGCAAACATAAAGTAATCTTTTATCATTTTGCTGACCTCAAAGCAGACTCAACTGTGTTTCGTAGCTTTTCGGTGCTTGATTCTTTTACTGCTGTTTTCATTTACTTGACCTCAAAGCAGACTCAACTGCGTTTCGTAGCTTTTCGGTGCTTGATTCTTTTACTGCTGTTTTCATTTACTTGACCTCAAAGCGTCGACAGGATTCATCTTGCTTGCCTGTCTTGCTGGCAGGATGCCGCTTACTGTCCCTACAAAATATGCAAATATCATTGCTCCAATAATAATTAATGGGCTGAAGCTTGCGTGGAATATCTCAGCGCCGAGCTGCTGCGCAATAATTTCCCCGATCTTTGCAATGCCTAGTCCTAATAATACGCCGACAATCCCCCCAGCTAGACCAAGAATGCCTGACTCAAACAAGAATATCAATAATATGCTGGAGTTTCTTGCGCCGATTGATTTCATTATGCCTATTTCTTTTGTTCTTTCAAGAACAGTTGTATACATAGTGTTCATTATTCCGATTCCGCCTACAATCAAGGAGATTGCAGCAATTCCGACAACAAAGATAGTGACAACGCCAAGTATTGTGTTAAGCTGTGCAATCATCTGTTCAGCGGTCTGCACACTGAAATCTTCTTCTCCTTCTTTGACATCCCTGTATCTTCTAAGGTCTTTCTTGATGTTTTCAGCGACTTCGCTTGGCTCTTCTGTAAGCTCTGTCAAGGCAAAGATAGTTGAGACTTCCTCTGGCTCGTCATATATTTCTCTTGCCTGCTCAATAGGAACCCTTATCAAGGAATCATGGACGCCTGTGCCTGCTTTTTTCTGGATGCCCACAACCTTGAATTCAATGTCTTCAATAAGCAGCTTATCGCCGATACCAATTTCTTTCTCAAAATCATCATAAGCAACATTGTATCCAATAACTGCCTTGTATTTGTCTCCTTTCTTCAGCTGCCTTCCTTCCTCAATATCAAGAAAAGATGTTCGTTCAGTAAGAGCTTCTGCATCCTGGTCAGTATCATATCCCCATATACTCATGAAGTTTGTTTCATCTTTGAATTTTACTCTGCCGTCTTTTGAGATAGTTGCAGTTGCAATGTCCACGCCTTTTGATTTCCTAACTATTTTCAAGTCATCTTCAGTCATCTTGCCAGTAAACATGCTTCCGCCAGAAGGGCCGAATTGTCCAGAGCCAGGCGTAATCATAATCCTGTTCTTGCCTATCTTTTCAAACTCGTAATTAATAGAAGTCTGCATGCCTTGTCCTAAAGAGATAAGACTAACAACAGCAGTAATACCGATAAAAATACCTATCATAGTCAGCCAGGTCCGCACAGAACGACCCTTTAGACTACGAAAGGCAAGCGTAAAGTAGTCTAACAACAAAATTCCACCTCTTTAATATATTTTGTGGGTGGAATTTTGATTGTCAAAAACCACTCGAAATTACAGTACTCTGCAGGTGATTTTTGACAAATCATTTTTTAAGCTTTTTTTTCTTTTTCCTGCGCCGGTACCACCAGTATATTATTCCTGCAATGACAATCAGCGCAAATATCATTGTTCCCCAGGGGAATTTTGTCTGGCCAAGCTCTGCAGGAGTGTATACTCTCAATGGAAGGTCAAAGGTTAGGCTGTAGTCCTTGTTGTAAGGGTCCTTGAAGTCAACAACAGCATTAAGCCTGACATCTTTCTGCTTTGGCTTTATTATGAATTCAACTGTCTCAAAGTCATCGCTGTCAAGATTGCCGATATATTCCTCATTTGATGTTGAAAGCACTTCATACTGCTCTGTTGATACCAGTCTTGTATTGAGGTATTTCAGGTCCATTATTCCTTTGTTGACTACTTTCAAGACAACATCACCTGCTTTTCCTGGAGAAGTCACAGTTGTTGAGTCAACAACCATTATCAGGTCAGGTTCTGCACTCATCACAAGGCTGATTAACCGCTCATCTTCGTATTCTGTGTTTCTTATATCCTTGTACGTCAGTTTTACAGGTATTGCATGGACTTTTATGTCTGCTCCTGTGTCTGCAATCAAGTCAAAGCTTACTTTTTCTACTTCTCCTGCAGGTATTGAAGAGATTCTTTTTGTGCCGCCAGTGCCTATTGGCGCAAATGCAGAATCATCCAGGTCTAATGTCACGTCAATATCTTTTACAGTCAGCTTGTCTGCATTCTTCAGCATGATATCCACTGTTATCATGTCTCCTGGCTTGATTACCTGCGGTGTTGTTGTATATTCATCTATTGTCAAAACTGCTCCTGTTGTCCTTACCGCAATGTCTGATTCAAGGCGCGTCCATACAAGTGTCATGCCGAATTTGTACTGGAATTTCACAGGCATGTCCAGGTTAGGGGCGTCATGCGCCACAATAAGCTTGTATTTTATGACAGCATTCTCTCCTTGCGGTAAAGCTGTCAGGGTCTTTACCTGGTCTTCGCCATAAGCCAATGAAAAAGGGTATTCAGGCACAAATTCAATTGTGAAGTCCTCTGAAGTTGTTCCTTCATTATTTACAGATACCCAAATCTCTACAAGGCTTCCCGGCTCTGCGGGGGAGGGCTCATATTTCAGTATATCTGCAGTGATTAAAGGCCCTCTTTTTGCTGCAAGCACACTTGTGGCTGAAACAACCACCAATAATAGTATTAATAGGCTTAATATTATTTTTTTCATTTTGTTCTCCTCCATTTTTTGGAGGTCTTCTGAGCTTGCTCAGATTTACCTCCTCGTTTTAGTTTTTATTATTTGACCGTCAACTAAAAAGGCAATCCTGTCTGCATGTTCTGCAAGGTCCACATCGTGCGTGACAAAGACAACTGTCTTGCCTTTTTTCCGGTTAAGGTATTTCAACAGATCCATTATCTTCTCGCCAGTCTTCTGGTCCAGGTTTCCTGTGGGCTCATCTGCTAATATGACTTCTGGATCAACTGCAAGTGCTCTTGCAATTGCGACTCTCTGCTGCTCTCCGCCAGACAACTGTCCTGGCGTGTGGTTCATCCTGTCTTTAAGGCCCATTTCTGTCAACAGCCGCTCTGCTATGTCCAGTCTTTCTTCTTCTGGAACATTCTGGAAGATTAATGGAAGCGTGACATTTTCTTTTGCAGTTAAGTTAGGCAAAAGATTGAATTTCTGGAAGATAAAGCCTATTTTCTTGCCTCTTATCTGTGCAAGGTCAGACTCGCTAAGGTTTGCGATGTTGATGCCGTCAAGCTTGATTATTCCTTTTGTTGGAATGTCCAAGCATCCTACAAGATTCATTGATGTTGATTTTCCAGAGCCAGAAGGCCCTCTTATTGCAAGGAATTCCCCCTCATACACATTAAGGTCCAGTCCTCTCAATGCATGCACAAGATGCTCTCCTAGCTGGTATGTTTTCCATACATTCCTCAGCTCTATGACGATTTTTTTCTTTTTCATTTTATCTTTTTCAGCTCTTTTGTTGTTTTGTTTAAAATATCTCTTACTTTTTTCTTGTTTTTCATGAAAAGGCCTTTATTGAATATCCGCACCATCTCAAGCTTTAATTCTGTAACTTCAGGAGGAATATCTTCTATGGAATATTTTCCTTTTTTCAGTGATTCCATGCTCTCTCTAAAAGGCGCCAAATTTTCTCCGGTCAATGCAGTCCACATCTTGATGCTGTCTTCCATTTTTTTCAGCATGATATCTTTCTGCGCTGCAAGAGATTTCATCCTTGCTTTTCCTTCTTTTGTCAGGGAATAATTCTTCTTCCTGCCTTCTTTTTTGCAGGTTACAAGCTTTTCTTTTGCTAATTCATCAAGCAAAGGATATATAGAACCAGGGCTTGGCTTTGTGCCTATCTTATCTTCTATATATTTCATCAAGGCATAGCCGGACAACGGCTTTTTTTGGAGCGCCTTCAGCACAAGTATCTTTAAATTGCCTCTTATCATTTTATGTCGTTTCCGATATATCGATAGTAATATATCGCTAATAATATATCGAAAGCGATAGTATTATATAAATCTTGTGGTTTTTGCCAAGCTTTTTATACTTTTCAGGCCCAGTATTACTTATGAAGACAGGGTTATTGAATAGGATAAAGGAATTTCTTATGGATCTGGACAAGTCTATATATTATCGCAGGGAAAATGCTAATTTTGATGATCAAATTGCTTTAAGAATAAGAGAAGACATTGAAATATTGCTAGACGGCAAAGCATTAGCTAGATTTGAAAGAGAACAAGATGCAAAATACAAAAACACCAGAAGAATGTATGAACTACATTACTGCCCGCTGCATTTTAATCCTCAATTCTGGAACAGAAAGAACCAGGAAAAATATTTCTGGCTGAGACTAGATATTGATGAAGCTCTTGATGATAGTGATTATTTCTATAATGCATGATTCACCAGCTTTAAAAAGAATCCATGTCTCATATACAGCATGAAAAAAGCAATCTGGATTTACAGCGATGCCCCAGAAAGCATAGCGCTTGTAAAGAAGTATAATGAACTGGGAGGGAGCATAAGCTCATGCTACACGCGTTTTGCAAGTATAGAGTTTTCCAAAAAGAAAGTTGCATTTAAGGATCATGTAACAAGAACCTGGTCAGATGCTTGCCTCGATGTTTATCCAATAATAAGCGCGCCAAAGCCAGAAGGAAGGCTGATTAAATATTCTCCCGCGCAGGACTTAGCAGAAATAATTGATGTTTTATTTTCAAAACTGGATAAAATCCATTTTTGCGGCTTGCATCTTAATCTTGAGCCTTATCATCCACAACAACGCAGGTTCTTAAGCATGCTTCGGGAAAGAACACAAAAACCAATAACTGCTGCGTTGCCAGGCGCTGTTGAAATAGATCCAAGAATTTTAAGCAAGCTGGATACTGCTGTCCTGATGAATTATGATCTTGCATTAAATCCAGAAAAGTTTCAACTTAAATTCAAAGAAAGACTGGAGAGATTTGCAGAATCCTGCGAAAAAACAGGATGCAAATGGTCAATAGGAATACCGCTTACAGCAACGCACACAGAATATGAAGAAAAACGCTTGATTGAAACTGAGCATATAAGAAAATTCACAAACTATGCAATGGCAGATTATTTTTTACCAGCATATCAGCAAATTAAAGAAATGGCCAAGCATGATGTGCACTTTGATGGAATCGCAATATGGGCAATAAACAGCAGGCCATTAAGAGATTCCGAGAAAAAATGGGAGATATATCCCCGGCAGCTAAAATTAAGCAGTCTACAAATGCTGGACTGATTCTTAAAATACTATAGACTTCAAGCCCTTTCTGACAGGCTGCATTTCATAACCCATCTTTTCAATATCTTCCACGATATTATCCATGCTGACAGACTTTAAATCAACAATAGTGTTTTCTTTAATCATCTGAGTGATTTTTTCAGCAAGCAATTTAGGAAAAACATTTCCTTTTGTAGTCTGATTTTGCTGTGAAGAAAAAAAGTATAATCCGTTTTGCTCATCAAGAAAGAGCCACCCCCCGCCTGAATGACATGCATTTATTATTACAATTTTCGGCACTTTCACAGCATTCAATAATTCAGCTAACTCAGCTTTTTGAATTTCTTCTTTAGCGGTTGTAATATAATCTGTATTGCCATGAGCGTTATAAAAAAACAGAAAAACAGACTTTTTCGGCAGTCTTGCGGCATATTCCAATGAACCGCGAATTCTTTCTGGTGTTGCTTCATCCTGGCGTATCCAGACAGGTTCATAAGGAATTTCCAATTTGTTGAAACAATCATCAATGCACCTCATTTCTGTAACAAAAGATTTGTCCCTTATTTTTTGGTTGTTGACTCCCACATATACTGCGTGTATTAATGAAATAGTATCATATAACTTAAATTGCGCACTATCATTCTGCAATCCTGCAAGCTTAATCACTGTTTCGTCAAATAGCTGTTGCCTGTTCCTGACTTTGGAATCATTAATCCAGACCTTGTTCTTGCTTCCTAAATCAACAACATACAGCTGGTTATCAAGAGTTCCGAGAAAACAATGAAACTCGCTTACGTGTCTGAATTTTTGTCCGTTGATGACAATTGCAGACCTTGGCTGTGCATTTTTCACCAGGCTTTCAAGAACTTTGCCTTTTTTTTTCTTCATAAATCCAGAGTAAACCTGTCTGCTTTGGCTTTCTGAAAGATTAAATAAAACCTGATAATTCCAGTCAGAATCAGAAGGGCAGCCAAAATAATTATGCATCGCCCCAATCCACATAGGACTTTGAACTGGAACAACATCTCTTTCTACACTAACCGAGGTACTATCTATATTTCCAAAAGCAATAGGCCTGATTTTCCACCTAGTTATAGTCATAAAGTAGGTTAAATGAGAGTGATTTAAAAAATTGCTGACTTTTGCATGACAGAGACACTAATCTTTTTAAGTAAAGAACCTTTATATTATTAAATGGCAGGTGATCTTACAGGCAGGATATTAGGAGACTATGAATTGATGCACTGCATAGGCAGCGGCGGATTCAGCGACGTTTACATGGGTAAAAATACGGCCCTTCCTTCTGAGACTTTTTTTGCAGTAAAAGTCTTTAAAGAATATACCTTGCAAATTGAAAAAGAGGCAGAGATAGGACGAAAGCTAGAACACCCAAACATTGTAAAGGCAGGACCGGTCCTTGAATCTGAAGGAATATGGTATATGCCCATGGAATTATGCGAGGAAGAAAACCTGAGAGACAAAATAGCTTCCTCTGCGGGGATAGCAAGCAATACTGCACTAATGGTTACCAATAAAGTTCTTTCAGGCCTGCAATATGCCCATGATAAAGGTGTTGTGCATAGGGACATCAAGCCGGAGAATATCCTGTTTGACTTCTTAGGCAATCCAAAAATATGCGATTTCGGGCTTCAAAAAGAGTTGCGGACAGCATTATATTCTGCATATCTTGATTCTATTGGACAGAATCATGTTACAGTCACAAATCCCAATTTGGTTGTATTCCGACAATCAAGCGAATTCATACAGAGCATGCTAAGCAATACAGAATCAATTGGAAGAATCGTGGGGACCTTAGAGTATATGGCTCCTGAACAAAAAGAAGGCAAGGCAGACCAGAGAACAGACCTTTTTGCAGTAGGCACAATGCTTTATGAAATGCTGCAAGGTTATCGGCCAGACGGCACTTATGAACCATGCAGCGATCCTGCCCTGGACAGAATAATCCAGAAAAGCAGGCAAAGAGATCCAAACAAAAGATACCAAACAGCAGATGAAATGAAATCAGATTTAGAATCCGTAATTGATGACAACCCTGCTCATTTTCCTTCTGTTCCAGCACCAAATTCTGTTGCGGAGGATTTTTGTTGGGGGCAAGACACAGAAATTATAGTGAAACCAAGTTCAACAAACATGCCAAATACACAGAATATCATGACGTCTTCAGTAACAAGAGAGTCAAAGAACGCACTGATAAGTTCTGGCGCACTTTTGTCTCTTGGCGGGATAGGTTGTGCTGCGTACTGCTTTGCGCCTGGTGCAGAGAGTTTTTTAGTTCCTTCTATTTTAGGCACAGCTTTAGGAGGTCTTGGCCCTTTAGCAATGCTAAAAGAGACAAGAGGATTGAGAAATTTCATGCATGGAGTGTATTCTTTTTCTGTTGGGGCAATAGGCGGCTTGTTAAGTAGCAGTGCTGTGCTATTTGCATTGAATCAGGCAGATCCAGGAAAAGATGCTCAAGAAATTAACGGTTTTTTAAGTGTTCTTTGCGGGATAGCAGGGGGTTTTTTCCTTACTTGGTTAACCAATAATAGTGAATAACCACAAGCTAGAAAACTATTCCTTTTCACCAGCTTTAAATACTCTCATTTGCTCTAATACTGCATGGCAGGAGACTTAGAAGGAGAAATACTCGGAGATTACGAACTGCAGGGACGAATAAGTGAAAGTTCTGCTAGCGAGCTTTATGCAGCTAAAAACAGGTTTGATGACACGCCTTGCGCAGTCAAGGTGTTCAAGAAACCAGCGTCCAGGCTTGGGCCGCTTATGCAGTCAATCGATACTCGCAGGAAATTAAAGCACCCAAATATTGTCACAATTCTTGATGCTGATGAAGATAATGGAAAATACTATATGGCAATGGAGATGTGCGGTAAAAGCCTTCGCCAAAAGATAAAATCAGGCCCTCTGCCTGAAGAAGAGGCAGTCAACACTGCAATTTCTGTGCTGAAAGGATTAGAATACCTGCATGAGCAGGGGTTTTTGAGCGAAGCTGTCAGACCTGAAAACATATTAGAATGCGCAGATGATGCAAAACTTTTGGTTGCAGGCACTGTGCAGACAAAAAATTACCTGTCACCCGAGCAGGAAGAAGGAAAAAGACTGAGTGAAAGCACTGACATTTATTCACTGGGAACTGTCTTGTATGAAGCATTAAAAGGCCACAGGCCTGTCGGCGCTTTTGAATCCACAGGCAACACTGCTCTTGATAATGTAATCAATAAAAGCAGAGAGAGAAAACCAGATAAAAGATATCAGGCTGCAAAAGAGATGCAGCTTGCATTAGAGCAAGCAGTTACTGTTCAAGATGATGAAGTTGCTGAAGATCCGCAACCAGCTCCAGCTCCTGAACCTACTCCAGAACCTGCAACAGAAGTATCACCAGCATATATTCGTGCAGCGCATATTGCCATAGCAGGAGCAGGTCTTATCTTCTTTACAATATTGTTCGGCATTCTCGCAAAGTCATGCAGTCTTGATGAATCTTATTATCAAAAGCCTGCAATTGAAAAACAAGCAGATAAATGAGTAACATTTATATACTATATATTCTAAAATTATCAATATCAAGAGGTGATATTCAATGGCATTAGGTTTAACAACCGCTAAACGTGTTTTCTTCATAGTTGTTTTGGTCTCTATAGTGGCTTCGCTTGTTATGATAGGAGAATTTTACAGAGGGACAGGTGCATTCACCACCTATAACCCTGTACAGTCGCAGATAACCAATTCAATCGGGCTGTATCTTTATTTTGGCAATTATATTGCCACGCAGGTTACTGCTGTAGGAGAGGGCCAGGCATTATGCTTTAGCACAGGCACGATCCAGACAAATGCAGGCAGGACTGCATACAGGCAGTCTCTTCAATTCGGCATTCCAGGGGCATTTAACGGCGGAATGCTTGTCTTCAAGGAAGTAAGGACACCTACTGAGACAGCAAGCACTGCTCTTACATTTCCTTTAGGGCAGCCTTTGTTCCAATATCAGGTAAATTTTGATTCTGGACTTAATAGCAGGATAGAAAATAATGTCTTGAGAGACCTTGATGACAGGTCCTTGAACTTATTAGGAACAACCTTTACTTTCATGTCAACACAGAATAGGTATAACCAAGGTTCAAACCTTTTGCAGTTAAGGCTTATAGGAGGCTTTGGCACGATAGACATAACAGATACTATTGATGCGCAGTTCACAGAAGGAGGAGTTAGAGTCAATGGCCAGGTTGTTGATGCAGATGTAAGAGTATTAGGCGGAATGAGGACAGGAAATGTCTTTGGCATTGATGCGATAGAATACAGACCAAAAGCAGAAGCAATTGCGCCTTCAGCAGACTTTGATGTGCTGCCAAGGCATGGAGTTTCAGAATACATGAAATATCCTCAGGCATTGCTGACACCTGAATTCAATCTTTTCTTTGTAGGAATGGGCTCAGGATATCAGGTTCCTACACCTAGTCCTAAGACAACCTCTACACCAGGCGCAATAAGATTAAAAGGAACAAGAAAGCAATACAGGCTTGACTTTGCAACAAAGACAGGTGGATATGAGATAGACTTGATTGCATTGGACCCTGGCCTTAAATGGGGAAGCAAGTCTGGCAACAGGGATTTTATCTTCAAGGAAAACCTATGGATAGATGTGCAGGATTATTTTGCAATCAGCTCTGGAACTGGACTTAATGACAGGAGCTGGATTATGAGCCTGAATAAGATCCAGACAAGCAATAACAAGGTGTTCTGGAGAGACCTTGCAAAAGGAAGCACTAAAGAAGCAAAATATGATCCAGTCACTGGGCAGGGAAGCATGAACGTTGGAGGATATGACTTTGCATTCCAGGTCAATCCAGGCGGAACTGCGATTAAGGTTGACTTGAACAATGACGGGGCTATCGCAGCTTCAACAGTGCAGATTGTATTGTCAAACAGCTTAAGAATGAAGTTTAGCGGAGCAGGAACAATAGATATAATTGTTCCATGGCAGCTGAGAGAAGAATCTGCTGTTGACGAGGTCAACAAGATACAGGTTTCTAAGTCAGGAAGTAGCCTTACAGCACAAGTTACATCACCGACAATGCAAGATGACCCTTCAGTAGAAGGAAGAGAGCAGGGAATGAGCCAGTATGGTGTAAGATTTGTGTGGGACGGCAGAAACACTCCTGAAGAGATAAATGTTTATCCGCCAGGAAGCGGTGGACAGGCATATGCATCAGTCGGAATAGGAACATATACAGGACAATCCAGAGGCATCTTATTGTTGACTTGCGAACAGAGCGCCTTGCAGGCAGCTCAGCAGGCCAAATAAGGCTAAGCTTTTTATTTTCTTATTCTTTTTTATTATTTATTATGAAAGAAGGCATTGAGATAATTGATTTAGGATTGTATTTATCTAGGCATAAGATTCTTGTGTTGGCAGATTTTCATATAGGCTATGAAGAAGAATTGAATAAAAAAGGAGTTCTTGTGCCGAGAGTGCAGTACAAGGATGTTATTGATAGGTTGGAATTGATTTTTTCTAAAGTAAATCCAGAATTGATTGTCATAAACGGTGATTTAAAGCATGAGTTTGGCACAATCTCAAAACAGGAATGGAAAGAAACAATGCGGTTGATTGATTACTTAGAAAGAAAAGGCAAATTAATCTTGATTAAAGGCAATCATGACACAATCTTAGGCCCAATTGCTGATAAAAAAGATATCCAAGTTGTTGATGAATTGTTTGTTGATGATATCTTGATTACTCACGGCCATAAACTGCCTGAAGAACTGGCTGGTACTATTATTATCGCGCACGAGCATCCTGCTGTCAACATCCGCTCAAAAGTTCGCGCAGAAAAATACAAATGCTATCTAAAAGGGAAGTATAAACACAAGACATTGATTGTCCAGCCATCGTTTAATTTACTAACAGAAGGAACAGATGTTGTTTCAGAAGAGTTATTGAGCCCTTTCTTGCAGCAGGACTTGAGTGATTTTGAAGTATTTGTTGTTGACAAGAAAATATATCCATTTGGAAAATTAAGAAATCTCAGCTAGCCCAAAACCATCTTGAACCGCCTTTCTCAGCAGACTCATTGCAATGCTTGCAGAACGAAGTGTCTTCCCCTACCATCAGTTTTCCACAATTCTGGCAGTAAGTGTAGCAGTTTTCACACATATTTTTGCTAAAACCACAGGCGTTTTTAAAGATAGTGGTGATATAGTAATAACTTGTTAGTAATTATTGATTGCTTTCAAAGAATGCCTGCGCAAGCAATATCGCGTAATACTCATCTCCAAAATGCATCAGTTCTGCAGGGCTGTGCATGCTTCCAAGCGGCGCACCAGCTCTTACTGTTTCCACACCTCTATGAGTCAGGTAAACACTCATTGTTGAAAGTCCTTCGACCTTGCCTGCCTTGTGCGGAGAGCCGATGAATTGCGCTTTTATCTTGATTCTTTTTCTTTTGAAAGGATTTTCACAGAGATTGTGCATTCGCCGTACTAAAAATGGAGATGTTTGTTCATCTTCCATTGCGCCGTCATGAGCACAGACAAATGGGCCGTAACCAAGCCTTGCAACATTATTTTGGTCCAGCTCTCCAAACTCTGCATGTGTTGCTGCAAGCTCTCCATCAAAGTTCATTGCATAGCTGTTTTTTAATACTCGGGTGATTCTGCGCTGCAAAATGTCTTTTGTCCTGTGCTTTCTTGGTTCCATGTATACCAAGTCTTCAATCAGGTTATCAAAAAACTTTCCTTGCGCGCCTTCCTTGCCCATGCTTCCTATTTCTTCTTTGTCAAATCCAATCAAGATGCATGTGTGTGATGGATTTGCCCTGTGCAATGCTTTCATGCCTGCAAATACTGCATGAGTGTCATCCTGACCATAGCCAGTGATGTAATAATTGTCAAGTATTTGCGGCCGATTGTCTGGAATGACGTAAAACCTGCTGCAAGCAAAATCTTTATCTGTCTGCACTTGCAATTTAAGAAACCTGCGCATTGCTTTTCTGCTTTCATTTCCCAGGATGACGTCCAGGCTTTCATGCGGAAATGCCTCATCCATTGTTGCATCACTTGCTCTTGAATCTGATTCTGTATGAATTGCTTTATCTGGAATATATGCTGGTGTTGGTTTTAGTTTTCTGATAGTGTAGTTTGTTCTCGAAGTCCAGCCAGTTAGCAAAACATTTTGGCCGACCCATTGATGCGGATTGATTGAACCATACGGTTCTGTATCTAATCTTGCGCCTGTGTAAAGCTCTTTTAAGTCAGGATCCCACTCAAAAAGCTCTGGTTTTTTCTTCACCATCAAGCAAGGAGAGTCATTATGCACCATTATTATTCTCAAGCCATATTCCAATGCGCGATTTCCATATTTTACAAGCGCAAAACAAGAACGTTCTTTATTAACAATAAAACACTTTTTTTCAGGATGAAGCCCTTCATGATAATTATGTGTCTTTAGCTGTGATTGCCTTACAACCTCATCAACAATATCTGGAGGAATCAATGCTTTGCCTAGAAAATCCTTGTATTGCCTTAGCAGGCGCTCAAGCTCTGCCCGCCTCTTTACACCTAATTTATACAAAACAGGAAACTTTCTGATGGTTTGTGATTCCGGCACATCATCTTCTGGTCTTTTGTATCCTACCATTTTTCATCCCTTTTGCATCCGTTTATCTACTTTGATTTTTTTCAAGAATCAAGTTTCCGGGGCACTAACCCAACAACAATCCACCCACCAGATATTGTAGTTATCTGAATTTATTTTTAAACTTTTAGGTAATGCAATATATATTTTTAGAAATCATAAATCTTAGAATATTTCTCTCTTAAGTATTTGATAAAGACTTCTGGATTCAGGCCTTCTCCGCATGCTTTCTTGACTATTTCTTCTGCAGACAGCGCTCTTCCGTATTGATGCACATGCTTTCTCATCCATTTCAGTATTCTGTTATATTTGCCTTTTTTAAGGTCTTTAAGGATGCCTGGCTTGTCTTTGAGCATTGCATAATATAATTGCGCTGAGTAGATGTTTCCAAGCGCATATGTCGGAAAATAGCCGAATATTCCATGAGACCAGTGGACATCCTGCAATACTCCTTCTTTATCTGTCTTTGGAGTTATTCCAAAGTATTCTTTCATTCTTTTTTTCCATAGCCCTGGCAGCTGCCTGGCTGTTATCTTGCCTTCAATCAATTCCAGCTCTAGTTCAAATCTTAATATGATGTGAAGATTATAAGTTACCTCATCTGCAGATGTTCTTATGAAGCTCGGCTGTACTTTGTTCATTGCAAACACCCAGTCATCTTCTGATATCTTGACATTGCACTGCTTTTTTAGTATTGGAAACATGTATTTCCAGAAAAGGGGACTTCTTCCAATGATGTTTTCCCAGAATCTTGACTGCGATTCATGCATTCCTAGACTTGTTCCTCCCCATACAGCAGTGTACCTGTATTTTTTAGGCAACCCGAGGTTGTATAATGCATGCCCTGCTTCGTGTATTGTTGAAGAAAGCGAGTCTATCAGGCCTTTTTCATAATTTGTGGTTATTCTTACATCATCTGGCCCTATTGTTGTTGTAAAAGGATGCTCTGTCTCGTCAAGTCTTGACCTATCATCTGTTACACCCATTCTTTTCCTGATAAAGTTTGATATTTTTTCCTGGTCTTCTAAAAAGCATTTTGGCTCTTTCACTGCTTTATTGTATTTCTTGCTTGCTTTTATTTCATTAAGTAACTTAACTAATTCAACTCTTAAGTAAAGGAATGTTTTTTTCAGTTTCTCTGTGGTCATTCCTTCTTCAAAATCATCGACCAGGCTGTTGTAAGGGTTTCCTGGCAGGTTCTTTAATCTGCATTCTTTTTTCTTCAGTTCAATTATTTTTTTTAAATGCGGCAAAAACAGCTTGAAATTATTTGTTCTTTTTGCCTCTCTCCATACAGAATATGCAAGCGCTGTTGTCCTTGCCTCTTCTTCTACAAATTCCGGCGGAAGCTTTTTTGCCTTGTCAATGTCTTTTTTCAGTCTTTCAAGGACAATCCCGTCTTTTTTCTTTAGTTTTGTCTTTAATGCGTCATTGACTAATTTTTGAAAGCTTGGTGATATGAATTTCTTGTGAGAAATCCTGCATATCAAAGAAACCTGGTCTGCCCTGTCTTTATAGCAGCCGTCTTTTGGCATGTAAGTATTCTGGTCCCATCCCAGCAAAGAGCCTATTCCTCCAAGAATCTTGATCTCTTTCTGTAGCCGGTATATCTCTTTAAGTTCTTTTCTCATGCTTCACTCCATTTGGCCTGTATTGACGGGAAAAACAAAGAAGTATTTAAAAACTTCGGTTTAAAAACGCAGTTCTCTTGCAGTGTATCGGGAATTATTCTGCATGAATTCATACAGCGGGTCTTCATGATTCTCGCAGGTGACAGAAACTGGATGAGTTGGATCTGGTATTTCTTCACTAAAAGCATGCTCATAAAGCTGTGCAACCTCATCTGCAGTGACCACTTCACCCATGCTTTCAACTATCTCAGTTATTGTAGGAATATCTTTTCTTATGAAAACAATTTTTGCTTCACTCATCAATAGCTGAAAAGTGATAGGTTTATTTAAAACTTAGCTAAAATAGAACTAGAGGCCTGCCAACTTGCGCCAGCAGGCCTGTAGATTCGTGAGTGAAGACCTTAATTCGGGCAGTCCAGCCACAGATACCTGTCGATTTCAATGCCGTGATCCTTTTCGCATTCACGGCACACGTATGGGTCGTCAACAGCGCTTTTCTTGATAAGCTCTCCACATGAAACACATTTTCTTCTTTTCATGCAAATCACCTCTTGGCAAGCTTTTCCATTACGCTATCAAAATAATCCTTCTTTTGAAGTTCAAGTCGAATGAATTTCCTGAGCTCCGCCACACTTCGGATAGCTCTCATCATAAATCACTCATTTCATCATTTGCCATCTGGGTGCCCAGCTCAAAAGCGCGCTCCCACGGCTGTACTTCTTCAAGGATGTCCTCCTCTATGAATGCCTCATCAATATCTGTCTCATCATCTATTCTGATTCTCTTTGGGTTAAAGAAGGATGCTGCCTCAAAGTGTTCTTCTGGTGCAAATTTTTTTATCCGCATAGCAATCCCCCCGATTTTCGGATATGTTCCGATTTAATACATAGGTATCAGAGGATTTTTATATAGTTTCCGATTATAATTTATAAAAATTATATAAATATAGAATTTTATAAAGAAATTAGAAAACTTTAAATACTTAGGACACTTTATTAATAAAAATCGGGGGTCAGAATGAAAAGAAAAGTCATCCAGATTGCAGATTCTACACAATTAGTATCCCTTCCAAGAAAGTGGTGCAAGAGATTGAATCTTAAAAAAGGCGATGAAGTAGAAGTGATTGAAAAAGGAAACACTGTGGTGATAAGCACCGAGAAAAAAGACGAACTGAAGAAAGCCACAGTAGATGTCACAAAGCTGGGAACATACATTGAGCGTTTCTTTCATGCATATTACAAGGCAGGATTTGACGAGGTCTTGATACATTATTCAGCGCCAGAGCAGTTAGACACAATACAAAGAGTTCTGGGAACCACCACAATAGGATACGAGATAGTGGACCAGAAAGCAAACACATGCACAGTCAAGTCAATTGCAGAAACCACTGACTCTGAATTCGGCCCCATGCTCAGGCGAACATTCTTATTGCTGAAATCAATGCTTGACAGCATGGCAGAAGCAGTTGAAAAAGATGATTTTTCGCAGGTAGGAAACATTATAGCTCTAGAGGTTGTAAACAACAAATACACAGGATTCTGCAGGAGAGTCCTTAATAAAGGAGGATATAACCCCTCTAAAGCGCCTTTGTTGTATTGCACAGTTGAAGAGCTTGAGAAGATTGCTGATGAATGCAAGTATCTTTGTAAATATCTGAAGGAAAACAAGAGCAAAATCAAATGCTCCAAGAAAGTCAAGAAATTATGCAAGGACGTTGCAGAGCTGTACAATGGATGCTATCAATTGTTCTATACATTTGAGATAAAGAAAGCAGCAAATCTGTTCATGGAAAGAAAAAGGATTGTTTCTGCGATAACTCCTTTGTTTGATGACAAGAAGCAGTGCCCAAAAGTACTGCATCATCTGCTGACAATAACACAGAAAACAGCAAATATCTTCAGTTTTGAGCTTTTGCTGTCTTTAGATAAACTATCTAGCTAGAATCATGCAGTTTTCTTTGGAAAGTCTCCCATAAGTCTTTTATGTCTTGCAAGGATTTTGCCCTGTCAGTCAATCTTTCTTCCCAGGTTTTGTGTCCTCTTTTTCTTGCGTGCGCCAGACTCCACTTAAGGATATACTCATCAAAACTGTCCAGGAATGCTGCGCCGTCTGCATCTTTTAATGCAAGATAATCTCTTCGTAGTTCTGGATCAACAGTTTCAAGATTGCCGTGATCATGATATGAAACCATATGGAAAACATCTTCAATCAATTGAGGCCTTGCCTCAATGCAGGTAAGAAGTTCCTTGCCTAATCTTGCGCTGCGTTCTTGGTGCCTTTGTTTATAATCCTCAAAAGATTCATCAGCCCCCCTTTCTACCCTTCCCTCATCTGCCCGGTCAATATCATGGATATCCCAGGCAATCTTCAGTCTGTAGCTTGGATTTGGCTCAAGAAGATAACCCCATTTATGGACTTTTTCTATGTGAAGTTCAAGATTATCATTTACAAACAATTTTGGAGGCGCCTCTCTAATGCGCTTAAATATTTGTTCTCTTGCCTTTATCCATGCTTCTTTGTCTGAGATATGCATTTTATTGTATTTTATACAAGTTGAATTTACCTTTATGCACTTTTCTGAAAAATGCATTCAAATAATTTGCAGCAACATATGTGAAAAGCGCATTGCGCTCTCCCGAATCTTCCATTCTTTTGGCATCTTTTAAGTATTCTTTGAATTCATCTGCATGTTCTGCTGTAAGCTCTTTATTAGCTTCAGAAACAAGCAGTTTGTAATCATCTATATTTATGTTTCTTCTTTTCAGGCAGTCTTTTTTATCTTCAATAATCTTTTCTAGTATAATTGTCGCCTGCTTGTATGTTTCGCGGAAGTCTTTTTCAATAAAATCAACATCCTCTTCAAATTGTTCCTGTGTCAGTATTTCTTCTTCAAGTTTTCTATTTCTGTCTTTAATGCTGTTGAACAACAAGATAGTATGCCTTGCTGTCCTGTAAAGAGTGACATATCTTTCTGTGTAAAAGAAATCATTCTTTTCTTTGATACCAAGCATTTCATTGATTTCAGCATGATCCTTCTCTTTGAGCAGCCAGGGCTTGTTTTCCATTCTTTCAATCCAGAAATCCAGCTGCGTTATCTGCTTTTCAAAATCATCATAAACAGGATCCTTGCTGCTTGATAATTCTTCTAATAGCTGAAATTTCTTGCTATACATCAAAAGATGCTTATAGAATTGCTTTCTGTCGTTTTCAATCTGCTCTCTCTCCCGTTTATTTCTCGGAGCAGCTCTCATGAAATTCTTGACAGCAAACCTGCTGGGATCTTCTGTTTTGCTTGTATACCGGTATATCTTATTGAAATCAATTCGGTGGATAATGTCTTCGATGAATTTTCTTGGCTCTTTGCCAGATGCTTCACATTTTTCCAGAACTTCATCAAAAGAATCTGAGTCATTCCCCGTCTCAAGGATTACATTATCCCAGTAAAAATCAAAATATTGTGTTGAATCTGGGTCAGAGATATTCAAGTCAAAAATCTCTGCGCACATGTCTGCGCATCTATATTCCGCAGATGAGATTGGCAAACCTAAAGTCTTGATATTCTCAATTATTTTTTTGAAGTCCTTTTTGAATGCTGTTTTTTCAATGAGCATATCTCCCATAAGCTCTGGAAGTTTCTTAGCTGCAACTACCTGGAAAAAGGCGCAGTACTTGTTCATCTCAAACAATGCAGCATTCCTGAAATCCCTTGCTTTCTTATCATCTGCAGCAAGTCTTTCGCCTATTTCAGGCGCAAGATCCCTTAGTGTCGGGCCGAATATGTACTCTCCAATCAGGATTTTTCCGTGCGCTGTTGCTGTTTTTCTTGTATTGATTTTTGGCATGTGCCTCCAATACAAGTCTTCTTTCTTCATCAAGAGGCCTTTCCTTGCTTCTTCCATCTTCATTTGTCTTGTCTTGTCGTAATCTTGCAGATAGTCCAGCGCGATTATTTCGCATCTTGCTCGCCTTTCATCAGTGAAAAACTTCAGCAAGTAACCAAGCTCAGGAAGTTTTAGCGGCGTTGTTGAGAACAGTTTATCTGTTGCGAGTTTATCTAATTTCTCAAGCTCGTCAAATTTTAAACCCATCTTGAAAGCAAGCGCAGTCCGTATCTGGTCCAATCCCCTCTCAACAGCAGCAAGGTCCTCTGTCTTGAGAAGATTCTCAACTGCATTTGAAACAAGTGCAAGGTCAGGCCTGTCAAGCATATTAATAAGGGTTCTGCCAGACTGCACTTCCAGCACATGCTGGACGCTTTCCAGGAATTGCCTGTGGTCTGGATTTTCAGAGAAAAGAAAATTATGCGCTTTATAGCTCAGTTTGCTGTCGCTCATAAGCTGCATGGCTTTTGCAGGGCTGCACATTGTAAGCACTTCAATCTTATTGCTCCATGCTGCGTTCACTAATTCTTCCAGGTCGCGCAGGACTGCCTGGTCTCCTGGGCGGATTTGCTCGCCATCGTAAATTATCAAAGCATAATTTCCAGATTCAAGCTCATCAATAAGATCGCCGTCCAGCTTGTTGTAAATCTCAACCATTGCACCGGTCATTGAATGCAAAAATTTAGCGTATTTATTCATTCTTTCATTGTCCTGGGACATGAAAAGTATTTTGCTGTGTGCAGTGCCGTTTGCTTGGCGCGAAGTCTCATCAAGCAGTTTGAAGACTTCAATTGCCTGATACGCAGCCTCAACACGTGATATTTTTCTTGGCACACCCCTGATTTTAAAAAGTTCTGTCTGCGGCTGTTCTTCAGTTCCATAATCTCCTTGTTCAGTGTAATGTTGTTCGTCGCCTAATTTTTGTTCAAAACTGTCAGAATACAAAAGCAATTCAAATGTATCAATCGTATTGCTGGCTTTCATTAAAAAATTAACAATCTCGGTTAACTGCTTGTTTTGAACAGGATGCTCTTTAGCAGGCGCCCCGGTCATGGAATTAAGGTCAGAATCAGGAAAGACTGCCCTAAAAATGTTCTTTTCAGGTACGAGCCCAGCATCAATCTTTTTGTCGCTCACATATAATACAGGCGTTTTTAGATTATTTTTTAATCTTTCATCATCAAGAAATTCCAGGTTATCTGTGATTATGATGCCAGAATCTAAAAGATTTGTGCCTTCTGAAACTGGCTGGATATCGTAATGAGTATCTTTAAGCGCCTCTGCAATCTTGTCTGCGAGTGAGGAGTCTACAGCACTCACTCTAATTGTCTTTTTCATATAATGTACCCCTACTGAGTGAAAAAAAAGGCGAATATTCTTTATAAAGCTTCGCTTTTTCAGCAGAAATCACAACACAATGCAGTAATCTGCAAGATTCAAGTCATTCTTTTCTTCAAGTGCTTTTAATTCAAGAATTCTTTGCTTTTCTGTATCAGACTGGCCTGCCAGCTTATATGCCGGCCTTTCCTTGTTTTTTTCAAAAACTTCAAGTAAGTTATCCCATGATCCGCAGCCATTTCTTTGCCTGATGAGGCGCACATCTTTGATTAAATCAAGAGTATGGGCTATCTGCATCCCAGTCACGATTTTTGGGATGTCTGTAATCAAGTTCCTTGGCTTGTTACGATTCTTATACGCTGCATAAACCTGCAGATAAGTGAATACCATCTCTTCAGTCTTTCCGCCGATTTTCTTGGCTTCGTCGTAAAGCATGGCTTCAGGACCGCCTGCCTCAAGAAGCGCGTGCACTTGCGTCTGGCTTCTTCTAGGCCCGCTTCTGAATACTACATAATCCAATGTTTTTGGAATTTCTGGGATTTCCATTTTAGTTATGTCTTCACACCCGAGTGTTCTAGACTTTATTACGCAAATATTATTTATAAAGCTTGTGGTTTATTTGACGGAAAAACTTATATGTAGAAACATTTAAAAAGAAATATGGAATTCTAGGGCATATGCCAACTGAAAAAGAGCTTATAAATGAGAGGCTGAGAAAGCTCGAGGAAATACGCAAATTAGGCTTGAATCCTTATCCTTATCAATATAGTTATACAGCCCATGCAGCTGACATTCATTCTAAGTATGCAAAGCTCAAGAAAGAAGAGCACACAAAAGATACGGTCAAGGTGGCTGGAAGGATAATGGCCTTGAGAAGGATGGGAAAAGCCACTTTCATAAATATAGTTGACAATACAGGCAAGATACAGCTTTATTTCCAGCAGGACAAGATGGGCAAGGATGCTTACAAGTTCCTGAAACTGCTGGATGTAGGTGATTGGATAGGTGCAGAAGGATTGATATTCAAGACAAAGACAGGAGAAGTTACTGTTGAAGTTAATAAAGCAGAATTATTGTCAAAATCAATAAGGCCCTTGCCGGAAAAATGGCACGGCCTGAAAGACAAGGAAATAAGGTACAGGAAAAGATATCTTGACCTTGTGATGAATCCAGAAGTGAAAGAAGTGTTTATCAACAGGACAAAGATAATTGACACTATAAGAGATGTATTGAACAAGAAAGGATTCTTAGAAGTTGACACTCCTGTATTGCAGCCGATTTACGGCGGAGCTGCAGCAAGGCCGTTCAAGGCACACTTGAATGAGCTTGACATGCCTGTTTACTTGCGGATAAGCAATGAGTTATACCTTAAAAGATTGATTGTGGGCGGATTTGAAAAAGTGTATGAGTTCAGCAAGGACTTCAGGAATGAAGGAATTGACAGGACTCACAATCCAGAATTTTTGCAGATTGAGATTTATCAGGCTTATGCTGACTTTAATGATATGAAAGAAATGGTGCAGGATCTTTATATTGCAGCTGCAAAAGCAATACACGGAAAAACCAAGTTCAAGTATGGAGAGCACATGATTGACGTGAAAAAGCCCTGGCAGGAATACACAATGGCCGGTGCATTAAAAAAATTTGCAGAGATTGATGCTGAAAATATGAAGGAAGAGAATTTATTGGATCTTGCAGACTCTCATGGAGTAGAGATGCCCCAAAGAACAAGAGGATGGGCAATACAAGGCTTGTTTGAGGAGCTGGTAGAAGATAAACTTATACAGCCAACATTAATAACACATCATCCTGTTGAGACAACTCCTTTATGCAAGCATGACAGAAAAAGTCCAGAATCACATTTCATTGAAAGATTTGAGCCGTTCATCGCAGGCATGGAGCTTGCAAATGCTTATTCAGAATTAAATGACCCTCTTTTGCAAAGAAAATATCTTGAAGAGCAGGCAAAAGAGCTTAGGTCAGGCTCAGAAGAATCACACCCAATGGACGAGGATTTCATACAAGCAATAGAGTGCGGCATGCCGCCTACAGGGGGGATTGGCATTGGAATCGACAGGATGTGCATGATAATATTGAACCAGCCAAGCATCCGCGATGTCATATTCTTTCCTTTCATGAAACCAGAACATGAAGAAAAGAAAAAATAAGGTCGGCTTTCTAGAAAAAGTCACCATACGGGGGCCAGAAGGCAGCAAGAAGCTTACTGCAAGAGTAGATACAGGTGCAGCAAGAAACAGCATAGACAAGAATCTTGCAAAAAAGCTTGGAATTAAGTGCGTGGTAAAGCATAAGGTCATAAAATCTGCCCATGGCGTGAAAAAAAGGCCTGTTGTCAAGGCAGGACTGACAATTGCAGGAAGAAATTTCATTGTAGAATTCACATTAGCAGACAGGAAACATATGAAATATGATGCATTGATTGGAAGAAACACATTAAAAAAAGGATTTATAGTGGACCCTGATAAAAAATGAATTCAAATCAAAGATTTGAAATCATTTACAAAAAAGGTTTTTGAAATGAAAGTAGCACTTATATCAATGGGCAGCATCAGTTCAAAATGGACTTTTGATGCTATGAAGAAGTATTTCAAGTCAGCAGATAATATAGATATCAAGGCATTAGAAGTGAGCATCGGCAGAGGCGGAGATATCCTTTATGAGGGCAAGCCTTTGAAAGAATATGACTGCATCTATGCAAAAGGGTCTTACCGCTATGCAAATCTTTTGAGGTCTATAACAACAATCCTTTCCAAGACCTGCTATATGCCTATACGCGCAAGTTCTTTCTCAACAGGGCATGACAAGCTATTGACGCACATCAAGCTCATGAGCGCAGGCATTCCTATGCCAAAGACATATCTTGCTTCTACTGCAGAAGCTGCAAGAAAAGTCTTGAAAGAAATACATTATCCCATTGTCCTGAAGCTTCCTGCTGGAACGCATGGCAAGGGAGTCATGCTGGCAGATTCAGAAGAAAGCGCATCATCTATGATAGATACTTTATTGCTGCTGAAACAGCCGTTTTTATTGCAGGAATATGTTGAGACCGGAGGAGTCGATGTTCGGGCCCTTGTTGTTGGAGACAAGGTTGTCGCTGCAATGAAAAGAAAAGCAGTCACAGGAGAGAAAAGGGCAAACATACATGCAGGAGCCACAGGAGAAGGAATAACACTAGACCAGAAGACAAAAAAAGTCGCGATACAGACAGCACAGGCAGTCGGTTGCGAGATATGCGCAGTTGACATATTAGAGAGCGCCAGAGGCCCTATGGTGATTGAATTCAACTTGTCTCCTGGCTTGCAGGGCATAACAAAAGCAACAAAAGTTGATGTTGCTGACAAGATAGCAAAATACTTGTTTGAACAGGCAAAGAAAAGAAAAGAATCAGGCAAAGAGAAAAAAGAGAAAAAAACAATGAAAGAACTGCTTCCAAAGCAGGAGATTGTAACAAAGTTGGATTTCAGGGGAGAAAGGATATTATTGCCTGAATTTGTCTCAAAGCTGACCGGATTCAAGGAGAACAAGGATGTTGTGCTGAAAGCAAACAAGGGGAATCTTATTTTGGAGGAATATGAATGACTACAAGCAAGATAATCGTGACAATAATCGGCGCCGTGCTTGTTTTGATAGGTATTGGCGGAGTCCCTATTTATGTTGTTGAAAGGGACTTGATAAGGACAGGAATCTACACAATGCTTTTGATAGCAGGCATAGCAGTGCTTGGATATTCTGCTCAGAAATAAAGCAAAAGCTTTATAAAGCGTTTATATTTAGATTATACCATGGCAGATATACTCTCTATAGATGCAGCAAAGAGCATATCCATGACACTCAGGACCTTGGTCCAGGAGTGCAATGCGCTTAAAAAGTTTGGATATGATTATCTTCGGTTGCCAAGGCAGGAAGCCTTGAAAAAAATAAAGCGGCTCACTGCATTGAGAGGCGCGATTGTTTCATTTTCAAATCAATTTTCAAAGATGGGCGCGTCAAAGAAAAGCAAATTATTGCTGTCCTTTGATACAGCTGCATTATATATGGGAAGGATTATTGATTTGATTAACAAGCCGTCTGCATCAATTGATGATGATTATAAGCAACTGACAAGATACACAGATGCGCTAATGGCAACAATACCTGCGATTGAGCGCAAACTAAAGATATTACAGCAACTGATTGCATAAAATGACAGAGAATCCAGCAGTGAACAAGAGAAAAAGGTATTTTCTGCGAGGAGAAAAAAACCTCGCCAAGATACTGGATCGTCTTTCTAAGTGTAGTGATATCAAAGTTGAGCCAGATTTCAAGATTACAGACAAAATCGAGCACGAAGGAAAGTTCCTGGTCTCTTCTGTTGCTGACGTTGAATTGCGCATCTTTTATTTTCCTGGAAAAATCAAGGAACTGGTTTATTCATTTATGTGCGAATATATTCCTGTGCCAGGTGTTGAATACAGGGATGCAGTTCCTGAAAATAAGGTGATTGCAGCTCCAGATTCTCTTATTCTGACTCCAGAAAACCAGATTTCTATCAATTCAGGCATTGCTTACGCAGTCAGATTCCTGCAGGGCAATGGTAAGAAAGTCCTGCCTGTTTATTTGAATGGAACAGAGCTCACAGATAAAGTGATTGCAAAGGTGTTAGCAGATGCTGACGAAAAAAATATAGATTACAGGAACTGGCGTCTTGGCAGGATTGAACACTAAATTTTCTTTTTTACATCATCTTTAGATATGTTCTCATAGAATTCTTGAGGAGATACATAAAAATATTTTAATCCGCTTACCGGCCTTGTTTGCCTTTGTGCATATGGAATATCCCATCCTGCTTGCCTAAGAAACCGCGCAACTGGATGATTTTTTTCATAGCCCATCTCTACTCTTATTTCACCTATTGTCATTCCCTGCTCAAACAAGTCTCCTATATATCTTGCAGTATTTTCCAAGGATCTTCTGAATGTGCCGCCCTCTTCCCATGCTTTTAAGCACCAATCCCTGACTGGTTTCCTTCCTGGCTCGATTCTGGGTTCTCTTTTTGAAACATCATCATCCAGTGTCATAGATAAAATAGAAGTAATGATGTTTTATAAAGTTGGTGTTAGATTAATCTGCAATGCTGCCTGCGCAGTTCTCAAGTTTATATGCGTGTTTTGATAAATCTGGAAAACAGGCAGATTCAGCAGCATAACGAAGCGCAGCATTGATAAAATAAGAAATAAAAAAATTAGTTCTGGACAGCTCTTGTTGCCTCAAGAATAGGCAGGTTAGCTTCAGTAGGCACGTAGATTACCTCACTGCTTCCGTCGTGCAGCCCGTGAATCCACAAGTATCGCAGATATGCCTCATTGTCTCTCAAAGAGTTGCCGATGATCTGGTTTGCTTCTGCAACACCTTTTGCTCTCTCTACTTCTGCCTCAGCATCAAGAACAGCGCTTTCTTTTCTTGCCTTTGCTTCCTCTATTGCAATCTGCCTGCTCCACTCAGCTTCTTTTAAGTCAGCTTTTCCTCTTAATTCTTTTCTCCAGACATTATATTTTGGAAAAGCCCACAAGCTGATCAAGAACAGCAAAATGACAATAACTGCAATTGCAAGAACTGCCTTTCTTCCTGTGTTAATTTTTTTGCCTTCCATAACAGTTATTAAATGAAGGTGATTTAAAAAGGTTTAGGGCTGAAAAGAAGGAAAAAGACGATTATGCAGAGTTTACATCTTCGACATACTTTTCCTCTAAGGATTTTTGGAAATAACAGGTGTCTCGGTAATTAACAGACATATTTTCGCATACCATTCTGTGGCCTTCCATAATTCCTAGAAGATAACAATTTGTAATGAACGTCTTTTTTGGCAGGCTCATACAATCTGGTTTCGACCCGCTAAACAAAATCTTGAAGTACTCGCAAGTTACTTTTGAACAACTTTCATTGCAGGCTATATTAACAAGATGCTCAAAAGAAGGGTCCATAAAAGCAAATGATACTATTGATAAGCCGCCCGCATCCTCCTTAATGCGCGCAGTAATGACGCTTAACTTACTATAATCTAACATTGATTGATATTTGGTTAGATTTTCTGCCAGCAAATCAACCAGAAACATATTGCTGCCTTCGTAGAAGTGATTCATAGGCTTATTCCAGTAACAGTCAAATGAGTCTTCTTCTAATTTAACAGTAGATTCTTTTACGTTTAGTGTATAACATCCACTAACCAGAACGACTAATATTAACAATACAATGATTAATAATTTCCTGCTCATAACATAATAAAGTGAGAGGGCCTATATATTTTTTTCGCCCGGGGCGATTTCGTTTAATTAGTGTTAGTTTCCTTTTTCTGAAGGAAAAAGTTCGAGCCTTGCAAAGCGAGAAAGTTAAGGCAGAGGATTTTGCTACCGAAAGCTATTAAAACAAACTAAGCTTTCCACAAAGAATGGAAACACCCAAAATTGTTCCTCAACGCCAGTTCGCCTCGCTTGATGATTTTATAGAGGGTAATAATAATTTCTATGCAAGATTGGTTGTAGACTCTGCAAATAGTTATGTTAAACCTGAAAGAGTGCATCTATGGCCATGCTATACTAGATTTGCCCAAATAGCGCCAGAATTAGCTTTAGAATTAAAGCAAGTAATGACTATGCAAAACTATGGCCGCGCTACACAAGGCGAACCTTGGAAAGAAGTGTTTCCATGGGATAAAGTGTGGGAAGCTTACAAAATTATGTCTACTCTTGTTTATTTAGGGGATCCCTACGTAGAAGGGATAGACGATTTTAGTTTTCTGATTAGATAGAAAAATCCAAGCAGTAATTGCAATTAATCTTTGTTAGTTTCTTTGACCATACGAATTGTGGTCAAACCGCGTCCGCGGAGTCAAAAGAAAGTTCGTATTAAGCGCGAAGCGCTATTAGTTAAAACATTAAAGGCCAAAGAAAATAAATATCATTTACTAAGATTTATAAAGAAAGTTATTTTTAGAATAGGCTGGAGGTAGATTATGTGGGTCTTTTAAATACAATAAACGGATATTTTAAAAATCACTTACCTATATTGGTAGATAGAGATACTAGTGAAAAAAACGCAACTGACGCTAGTTTAGATCGGTATGGGATTATACATATTCATGAAGACCATTTTTTTCCTGAAACTTATGAATTCTATAAATGTTTACTACATGAGTTTATACATCTTGATAGGTTTAAGACAAGCGGCAGTGTTTATGGCCGTAGAAAACCTATGCCTGGAAAAAATTTATCTTATGACTTAAGACAAAGACTTGAAGATGAAATAAATCGAGAATGTGATTTATTAATAGAACAAAAAAGTCTGGTGTTTAGGTTATTAAAAGATAGCTTGAAATCAGCAAAATACATTGTTGAAGAAATGCACTAGGAAATATTTTCTTTGACCTTTTTAACTTTTAGAACTTTCTTTTGATTGAAACTAATCGCTGTTAAATTCCCCGAACGGAACGAAGTGGAGTGAGAGTGCAACGTGGTCGAGCGATAGCGAGAAGTTCGGGGCTCGCCGAAAATTCGTTGTTATCGTAGTTGTTGAAAAATAAATTAGTCATTTAGAAGTAGTAAATTAATAGAAAGATTTATAAAGGATAAACACATTTAACATATGATGGATACCGAAACAAGATTAGAGGAAAGAATAAAATCTAGCCCTAAACATATAATTGCTAGAATGCAAGGATTTGATGTTCCAAAAGTGATTGAATCAACACATCCAAGATTTGGAACAGACATTAGATTTGATTATGGTTTCTTGAATGTAGCCTTATTCAAAGACGGATATTCTGTTTTATTGTTTCCGCAGGAAAAATCTGATAAATATACCATAGTTGAAATATTTGACCCTACTAATACAGATGATGCTATGGAGGCAGAAGTCGTTAAGATGAGTAATCGCAACGAATCTGTTTATGGAAGAGTGAAAGAAACTAATATGGATTACATTCCAGATTGGTGGATACATAGAGGAGAACTAGCGTCAAAACTAGGGCTTGGTGAGGGAGCATATTTATTTGAAGTAAAAGAGTAAATCTTTCTATTTTATTATTTTTGTTTTTCAACAATTTCGTTTAAATTTTGTTAGGTTAAGTGCGCAGCATTTCATTATTGTTTTCTTTTATGATTTTAACGAAGATAACAACATTAGAATTTTCGGTTTTAACCTCTGTGGAGGCGAGTCCCGAATTGAGTTTAATTTGTGTTAAATTCCCTGAAGCCCGCAGGCTGAAGGCAAAACCGAAGGTTTTGAGTTTGGCCATATACACTAACTCTTTTTCACTCCAAAAATGGCCAAATTGAATTTAATCGCTGTTATGTGGTGAGCCTGCAAGGCGAACGAGGGAGCGATAGCGACCGACAGTATGACGCAGGTCGCCAAAACTACTTTTTCTGTGCATAATAAAGAACTTCAATCTCTCTTAAATCATCAACTGGCTCATCATCATAAAGAACTTCAATTTTTTCTCCAGTTTCTTGATCTTCAAAAACAATATTCCATTTTCCAGAATGTTCATTAAAGATACAATTCGGAAATAGCATATGATGATGCCAGTGAATACCTCTTTCATTCAGGTTCTTGGCTTTTTCAAGAATCTTTTTGATTTTTTCATTCTTTGATGGGATGGCATTTTCCTCTTTTTTGAGAATTTTATCTCCATGAATCATTTTTACAAGCTTTTGACCAAGTTCCATATTTCTTTCATCAGAATAAACAACATAAGTTTTATTATCTGAAACATTCTCAAAAACAAAAGCGTGTTTTCCTTTATTTTTATTGAAAACGCAATCAGGCGTTAACATATGAAAATGCCATTTCTTACCTTGAGATTGAAGTTCTTTTGCTAAATTTTCGACTTCATCAAAATTTGTTTCTTGCATATAATGTGTTGAATTAAGATATTATATAAAAGTTTTGGCGACCGAGTAATATTGCACATAATCTTTGTTATATTCCCTGACCTCCAAAAAACGCCAATAAGTTTTTTGAGAGTGGAAGGCCGAGCACCAACTGGAGCGCAGGAGTCACGACTGAAAGGAGTGATTGAATATAATCTGTGTTAAACGACCGAATGAGGCCCTGAAAGGGCTGAAATGAGGGAAAGTCGCCCCCAATAACAACGCTATGCTTTTTACAGAGAAATGGGGCGATTTCGTTTAACCATATATAAGCGAAGTAGTGTGAATTCTTGGGATTTAGGGCTTGTGGGGGCTGAATTTTGGGGTTTGAGGTGGAAAAAGTGTGGTTTTAGAGTGGTAGTGAATAGGTATTTTCCGGATAATAATGCGATTTTCGCGGTATTTCTGTTTTTTGCGGCTCTTTTTCGGTTTTTTATGAGTAAAACATATTAAGAATAAAATCTCTTGTTCTGGCATGACTATTGACGTCTTATACAATATGAAGAGAGAAATGCTCAGAAGAAAGCTCTCCGCAAGGACTGTGAAAACCTACTTGTTTTATGTAAGGAAATTTCTGCTTGCAAACAAAGATAAGGAAATAAGAGAGTTTTCAAAGAAAGATGTCAGGAAATTCCTTTACCGATTGGAAGAGAAAGACGTGTCAGGAAGCACATTGAATGTTGCACATAATGCATTAAGGTTCATGATGATTCAAGTCCTGCACAAGGCTTGCTATCTGAAGATTAGGTATGCAAAAACGCCTGTGAGAAAACCCGCATACCTCACAAAAGAAGAGGTGAACAAAGTGCTTTCAGCGATTAAAAACCAGGAGCACAAGCTTATTGTCTCTTTGATGTATGGGGCTGGCTTGAGAGTAAGAGAAGTTACACGGCTAAAGACAACTGATTTGTCTTTTGAAGAAAACATAGGTTGGGTGAGAGGGGGAAAAGGAAACAAGGACCGGCCTTTCATAATACCTCAGTCATTAAAGCAAAAATTGCAGGCCTATTGTGTCAAAGAACAGACCTGGCTCTTTTCTGGAAGAAAAGGCCCAGTAAGCACGAGATCAGTGCAGGAAATAGTCAAAATTGCAGGAAAAAAAGCAGGCATAAAGAAAAAACTGCATCCACACATGTTCAGGCACTCATTTGCAACGCACCTGCTTGAATCAGGAATAGATGTAACTTCAGTACAATCGCTTTTAGGTCATGTTCGGCCTGAAACAACATTAGGATATTCGCATGCATTAAGACCGAAGATGATTGCAATAAAAAGTCCTTTGGATTTGATGCAATACTGAAAAGTTCCATAAAGGTATGGAACAAGATTTAGACCCTGATTAATACAGAAGCTTTGAAGTATATAAAGTTTACTAAAATGCACAAAACTATTTGATTTTTGTAGAATGCCGCGGTGCCATAAAGGTATTGGGCAGGATTTAGACCCCTGGCCCGCAAGGGTATCCGGGTTCGACACCTCCGGGCGAAACTCCCGGCCGCGGCGCATTTTATCATAATGCAAAGCTTTATATATAACTGCATATATACTAACTATAGGCGATATATAATGATTCCAACAACAATACAACTGGACAAATCTATTGTAAAATCACTGCAAGAGGTAAAGGAATATCCGCGCCAGACGTATAATGAGCTGATCAGCCATATGATCCAGGTAGTGAAAACCCTGAAAAAAAGGAATCAATACGATGAATTCCTCCATAAGATACAGCAGCCTAAGATGAAAGAGCTGTGGGACAATAAGGAAGATGAAGCCTGGGAAAACCTTTAAGGCAGGAGATGTGATTCTCACGCAGATACAGTTCACAGATACTTTTGAGATTAAGGTGAGGCCGGCAGTTGTCCTGTTTGAAGAATTTGACAACGTTGTTGTTGCAGGAATAACCAGCAATAAAGATATGCAGGGAATTCCTCTCACTAAGAAGGAAGGAGCTGCAAAGGACAGCGTCATAAAACTAAATTATATCTTCACTGTTTCAAGTGCAATGATTAAAAAAGTATTGTTTTCTTTATCCAGCGAAAAGAAAAAGAAAGTTTTTGATGCAATGGTTGAGCGTTTAATTAAATTAAAATAATTAAAATTTTCACTCAAACGCCTTCTGCACATTCCTGCTTAAGTCCTGCAAAGTAAATGCTGCAAAGAACTCTCCTGCTGCACTCAATCCAGGAGATATCTGTATTGAAACAATATAAGCGATTATGAATGTCAAGATCAAACCTGCTCCTGCTGAGACCAGGTATTTGTTTTTCCACTTAAGTTTTGGATTTTTCTTCAGCTTAACTAAGTAAGGAACAACTGTCCTTGTGAGAACTCCTAAGAATATTGCTATGTAATGAACCATATTATCACCTCTTATTGGATTTTTATTTGTTGGTTATATAAATTTTATTGTTTGTTAGAATAAAAATTAAGAAGGCAATACTCTGTTTGCCTGCTCTCCTAAAACAACATAGGATTCAATGCTGTCAGCAGGAATCTCTCTTAAATCTGCAGGATGAACATGCAGCCCATCTTTTCCATCTTCTCTTTCTGTGATTATTCGAAGGAGATAAACAGAGCTGCAATCAGGATTGCGGCCAATTACTGCGCCATATGCCTGTATTCGAAGCGGAGGCTGTTTATTTGGCATTGTTTTTTGGTAAACAATCCTTGCTTCTTCAAAAATTTCTGCGTCTGAATCAAAGATAGGAGGCTTGTCAAAAACAGGCAAATCCTCTAAAGTTCCTTTAACCACCAAATTTGTCATATTTTGTCAGTATTCTGAAGTAGTATATAAATTTTTTGCTTTCCGATTTTATTGGAAAAATTGCGGAAAATTCTGCCAAATGCATATAAAGAGTAAAAATAACAAAAATAAAAGCCGGATAACCGGCATTCAAAGAGCTTAGAACCAATAGTTAAAATGTAACGGTTCTATATAAAACTTTTGAAATGCCGCGGTCGGATAACCTGGTTATTCCGAAGAGCTTAGAACTCTTTAGCCGGAAGGCTCTGCGGGTTCAAAGCACTGCGTGGTGAAACTCCCGTCCGCGGCGTAATTTTATCAGCAACATTTAAATACAAATCCTGCATTTATTCAGTAAAAATGAGGTATAAGCATGCTTTCTACATTTTCCTGGCAGTAGCTTTGCTTGGCATGTTTGGCCTGCAGTCAGAATTTACAGGGTTTGCTGTGCAGGAGAAGTATAACTTTACATTATTGGACAAGCTGGAGCCGCCTTGCTTCTGTCCAGACGGTCTGAACATTACTGAGCAGGAAAATGCATATTACAGTCTTGTTGAATCTGCAGAACAATCCATGGAAAGAGGCCAGATATCAGAAGAATTTGCAATCAATATAATGAATAATTATGCTGCAAAGACCTGCAAGAAATGCGCTTTGCAAGGTTAATTACTGCAAAGCATTTCAATATCATCAAGAATGGCGTTTATTTCGGATTTTTCTCTTGCAACAACTAATTCATTTGTTATAAGATTCTTTATTTTATTCAGTTTTTGAAAATCATTTTCCAGTTTTGCAGCAAGCTCATGCAGTTCTATGCTTGTATCATACCCTTCTAATCCGCACACACTGCTTTGTGCTGCTGAAATCTTTTGCAGTGATCCCTGCTTTGCATTGCTGCCGTTGATTTTTGTTATTATTCCTGTCCAATGCCCTGGAATGCCTTTGTATGAAGGAATAAGTTTTTTTATCTCAGACAGAAGCTTGGCTAGCTCTTTCTGGCTGTTAAGAACTACTTCTTGCACCTCTTCTTTTGTCATTAAAACACAAAAGAATTGTTGTATATAAAAACTTTTCTAGAAGAAGTAGCGCAGCATTAGAATTTAAAACCTTTAGGCATCTTGCCCTTGAATTTCTTCATCAGTTTTTCAGGAGAATCAGCTCCGCCTTTGAGCATTTTAACAAGTTTCTTGCTTTGCTTGTATTGTTTTAACAGGTCTCTTACGTCAGAAGCAGATATGCCTGCTCCTTTTGCAATCCTGTCAATCCTTGAAGCGTCAAGTATTGTTGGGTCTTCCAGTTCTTTCTTTGTCATAGAATCCATCACATATTTCCATGTCTTTAATTTGCCTTGCTGGACATTCAATGCTTCTTTCGGCAGCTTTAACTGCCCCATTCCTGGAATCATCTCCATGATCTTTCCTAAAGAACCCATTTTTTTCATGGCTTCCATCTGGGAATACAAGTCAACTAGTGTAAATTCTCCTTTTAGCAATTTGGCCTGCATGTCTTTTGCTTCTTCTTCTGTTATTGCTTCTTTTGCTTTTTCTAAAAGAGCTTCAATGTCACCCATCCCCAAAAGCCTTCCAACAAATCCTTTAGGATTGAAATGCTCTAAATCATCAATCTTTTCTCCAACGCCGATGAATTTTATAGGTGCTTTTGTGACAGAGCATGCTGATAATGCACCGCCGCCTTTAGCAGTGCCGTCCATCTTCGTTACAACAACACCTGTTATTCCTGCGCTTTCATGGAATGTCTCTGCCTGCCTCTGGGCAGCTTGTCCAATATCTGCAGAGATTACCAACAGATTTTCATCTGGCTTTGCTAAATCATAGACTTTCTTTAATTCATCAATCAAATCCTGGCTTAATGCATCTCTTCCTGCGGTATCAATGATTAAGATATCATATTTTGAATATTCTTTCTCAAACTCTTTGTAGATTTTCAGAGGGTCTTTTTCTTTCTTGTTAAGGAAAACCCGGACATTTGCCTGCTTTCCGACCTGCTCTATCTGGTCCATTGCAGCAGGCCTGTGGATGTCTAATCCAACCAAAGCTACTTTCTTTCCTCTTTTTGTGAAGTATTTTGCAAGCTTTCCTGCTGTGGTTGTTTTTCCAGAGCCGAAAAGGCCGATAAGCATGATTTTGTCTGGCTTCTTGTCCTTGATGTTCAGCTCAACCTTCTCTCCCCCCAAAAACTTAACTAATTCCTCATAGACAATATTGACCAGGTGCTCTCTTTTTGTCAATCCTGGAGGAACATCTTCTTTCAATGCCCGTTCCTTGATTTTTTTAGTCAATTCAAAAACTAATTTTACATTGACGTCAGAATGCAGTAATGCCCTTTGTATGTCTTTTATCAGCTCATTGATTAGTTTTTCATCTACAAAGATTGACTTGGCTATTTTCTGCAATGTTCCTTTCAAGCTGTCGCCTAATTTGTCTAATACCATGGTTTAAACCTATCAAGTACCTATTTATAAAGGTATTGTTAGAAAGCCTTTATATTCGCAAAGCAGCCTGCGTATATAAAGTTTTGCAACAAATTTATATATTTGCTTCATTTTATACTTCTTGGTGGGAGAAAGTGACTGGATACTCTGTAGAGATTGCAAAAGAAATACTGGCTAGATTTCAATCAAAAGGTTGGAGCATATATGCTGCGCAGTATTCTGATGATGAAATAGATTTTAACAAGACAATCAAGGCAGGCCCTGTTCAGGAACTGCAGAAAGATATTCTTTATGTTATACTTCCTGATACTGATAAGCCCTCAAATCCAGGACGTGTAAAGGCAGAACTTAGGTCCTTGGTTGATAAGCTAAAGGAAAAAAAGCCGGCGAGCGACAAATCTCTCGGCCCTTTGCTTCCTTTAGGAGAGGGCGGGGTGGAGCTGCAGGGCATAATTCTAAGAAAAAATGATATTGCAATACCTGGAAAAGGTGCAAGATTATTGGGCGCACTGTATTCCACATTCATAGAATCTCTGAAGAAATTTTATAACAGGCATAAGGAAAGGCAGATCAATTATACTAACATAGATTCATTGGTTAGAGATTTAATCTACACGCTAAACAAGATTCCTTTCTTAAGGACTGTCAAGAGCCGCGCAGGATACCTGAAAGAAAAAACAACTACAATCATGGGAAGCGTATATCCGGACAAAGAAGATGAAAAAGGCGATGAATACTGTTTTGTGTCTGGCGGACATGTTCTTTTTGACATTGTTGACATCTTTGATTCTAATGCAAGATTATTTTTAGACGATGTAAAAAAACTGGTAGCAGATTATCCTTTCGCATCACTTGATGAAGAAGACGGCCATAAAAAGATAACACTGTCTGTGGCTGACCTAACCCGCGCTGATGAAGTCAAGGAAGATGATGACCTTGTCACCAAAATAAAGAAAGAACAGCAGACAAAAAAACATTTGGCACAGACAAGAATGGAGCAGTTCAGGGCATTCAAGGACGGACTTGCAGAGATTGCAAAGAAATATGTTGAATGAATTCTCAAAATATTTATAAACCAAAACAATTGGCTAATTCTTGCGGGGCTGTAGTCTAGCTTGGTAGGATACGTGCCCGGGGAATTGCATCCAGATGCTTGCTTGCCGGAACGCACGTGATCGGGAGTTCAAATCTTCCCAGCCCCATTGGTGGGCTTTAGCCCGCCTTGTTTTTATCAAATTTTTTTTAAAAATTTGGTGGGAATCTTCCCAGCCCCATTTTTAATACCAAAATTCTTCCGATTTTCCAGGAAATATCTCCGATTTTTTCTGCCAAACGCATATAAAGAATAAACTCGCCGGTTATGCTATGAAGATAATCTTTACAGCGCATGCAGAAAAAAGAATTCAAAAAAGAAAAATACTGAAAGAAGAGGTTATTCTGGCAATTAAACAACCAGACAAGACAATAAAGAAACACGGCAAATACTATTTTCAGAAGAGACTGCAGAGAGGAACAATTGAAGTGTGCTGTGAAAAAACCGAAAACAATATATACGCAATTACCGTATATTGGATGTAAAATGGAAATAAACTATGATAAAGAAGCAGATGCATTGTACATAGAGCTTCGCAAGGGAGAATTTGCAAAGAACAAAAAAATAGATGATTTTACCATAATTGACCTTGACAAAGACGGAAATGTTTTAGGCATAGAATTCCTGGAAGTCAGCAAAAGAATACCAAAAGAGTCGCTTTCTCAAGTGAATGTAAAGAACCTGCCTGTAGTGGCTGCATAAGCTCTGGAACTTAATTTTGAGATTGATAAAGATGAGAGAATTAACAGAATCAAGAGAAGAATTTAATCAAAGAATGCAATCTTATATTGCAATGATTATCCAGACAGAGTATAAACCATTTTCAGATGATTTTTTTATTGAAAATGGATTAAATGTGCCAAATAGCAGGATAGCTTACACTCCTCCTTCTTGGACCGGGGCAGAATATTCTCCTAGTTTTATCTCTGTCTACGGCACAGATGAAAAACCAGAAGAATGGAGAGAAGAAATAGTTCCAGATATAGTCTCATCAGAAAGATATCTTATTTGTGATGATTATTCAGATGAGGGGGAAACTTTTGAGATTGCAATGATCAGATTAGTTCAGCAGGGAGTTAAATTAGAAGATATTTGGTGTATTTCAAGAGATGGAAATTCTGATATTGAAAAAAAGATAGTTTTAGATACTGCTTTTGAATGGCATCAATATAGAAAAAAACGAAAGGGGTTGACTAGAATAATTTTAGAAGAGTTGGGTTTTGAATTTCCTTCTTTAAAATTGTAAATTAAGAGCAAATCCTCCCTGCCCCATTTTAATACCAAAATTCTTCCGATTTTTCAAGAAATATTTTCGGTTTTTTCTGGCAAACGCATAAAAAGAATAAAATCAATAAAAAAAAAAAGAAGTGGCCGAATCTGGTAAGGCACCAGACTAAGACCAGGTGAGGTTACCCGCAGAAATAATAATGTTCACGAAGTATATAAGCTTTGTGGTCAGCAAAGCCGGAGTGATCCGAATCAGGTAAGGAGCCTGACTAAGGATCAGGTGACGGTTACCCGCCGTCGTGTGGGTTCAAAAGTCGTGGTGGGAACTGAAACTCCCGCCTCCGGCGCTGATAACACCAGCTTTATAAGACACGCAAATCTTTTTATTCTTATGGCACTAGAATTAAAAATTGATGAAGAAATAACATTAAGACAGTTCAGTGCAAAAGATGCTAAAACTATTTTTAATCTTATCGACAGGAACAGGGCTCACCTGAGCCAGCATAATGACAAAACATCTGGGAAATATCCTACTGAAGAGTCTGTACTGCAAAGCATTCAAAATCCCCCTAATCCTGAACGTCTTAGATTTGGTATTTGGGTGGATGATGCTTTTACAGGAACAATTAATCTCACTCCTTTTGGTTCTGGCAGGTTTGAGATCGGCTATTATCTTGGCAGTGAATTTCAGAAAAGAGGTTATATGACAAGATCAGTAAAGAGAATTGTTGAATACGCATTTAAAGAGAGGGATGCATCTGAAGTTTTTGCAAACGTACACCCAAATAAAACTGCAAGCATGGCTGTCCTGAAAAAAGCAGGTTTTTCTAGAATAGAAGGCAGACTGTCTGAAGATGGCGATTTGTATTATTCGATATGTAAATAGTGCTGAAGTTATTTCAACAGCCTGAATTTTGATGTTGCAATCAAGGCAATTCCTATGATGCCTATAGTGATTCTTGCTGATAATGGAAGAATTCCAAAGAACATCAGGATTGCACTAATCAAAGCTAAAATAACGCCTGCAGTGAATTGAATTATTGCAAATTTCTTTTTATTCATATTAATCAACCAAAATCACATTCCTAAAAACTTCATCAGCTCATACACAAGAAAAGCTGGCCAAACTAACGCTTTCAAGACACCCAGAACTCCGTTCCAGAATCCTGTTGCAGTTGATATGTAATACACTGCTGCTCCGATAAATCCCAGGAAGTAGAATCCTCCTGCAGGACCGTGCCTGTGAATGTGCTTTGTTGGTCTGATTCTTTGTCTTTTCTTTTTCGCCATTAATATCACTTAAGTTTTCTTATTATGGTCATCTTCATGCCATACTTATTGAAGAACCTGATGAGATTAGGTGTTATTATCAGCCAAACCATATCGCCGTAAGGCTTTTTCTTCAGGTAGATTGCACTTCCAGGCCTTTTCTTGATGAACATCTTCTGGAGTGCAGCTGCTTTTTCCTCAGGAATTAATTTAACTATGCCGTCTATCTGCGCCCCTTTAGTATATTTTGCATCTGCATATACCAAAGAAACTTTCTTGTTCTTTGCAAGATTCACATATTTCCTGCTGCTCTTGGATGTAACTAAAACTATCTGTTTGCCTTTCCAGACAGAAGTCATTATAGCAGACTCAGGTTTTCCAGCTGGACTGCTTGTGGAAAGTACACAGAATCTTTGCCTTTCCAGAAAAGTCTTTATATTTTTTGGGATTCTCATTTTAGATAGAATTTGATTTTTGTGTATTTAAACTTTTCTTTTTAAATCAACTCAAAACAAATCGCAAATCTTATTAATGATGCCCGTTTTCTGCACTGTGGTGGGATTATGGATCCAGATTATAAGTTGCAGTTTGCATCATTTTTATTTGCGAGAAATGCCTTGCAGTTTGGAAGATTTGAATTGAGAAGCAAAAGAATTTCTCCTTATTACTTGGATCTAGGCCAGATAAATAGCGGTCCAGGACTGGTGACACTGGGGAATTATTATGTGCAGTTCATCAATCACTTGATTGGAGAAGAGCAGATTCGCATACCTGACTGCTTGTTTGGCCCTGCTTACAAGGGAATCTCTATAGCAAATGCAGCAGTCATTCAGTGCGAGAATAAATTTAAATTTGATGTTAAGTTCAGTTCTGCAAGAAAAGAAAAAAAAGAGCATGGTGATGCAAGTGAGTTCCTGGGCTATACGCCAACTAAGGATGATGTTGTCTTGATTCTTGATGATGCTTTTTCAACAGGCAGGTCAATTGAAGATGCTCGGCTTTCTATACTCCGCAGCACAGAAGAAAAATCCAGCATTGATGCTGTTGTTGTTGCTTTAGATAGAAAAGAGACCACAATAAACAAAAGAAGTGCTGCCAAGAATTTCTGGGCCAAATATGGAATTCCAGTGTTCAGCCTTCTGACAGTATATGACTTGATTGATAACCTGCATAATAAGGAAATAGAAGGCAGAATCGCCTTGACAGATGAAAACAAGGCAGATATAGAAAAGTATCTAGAACAATACGGTGCTGATTAGCGTCCGCCATATGCTGGCAGTCTTTTTCCTATGGTTTCTCCAAGATATAAGTCAGGAACACGTAATGCCTGGCGCATAATCCTTGTTTTTGTCGGTATCTCTGTTCCTTTTAGCCGGCCTTCCATTGCATACTTGTTAAACAGGTCTGCTGTTGCCTGCACTTCTTCTCCGCTGTAGCCTGTGATTACAACATAGATATGGCTGTATGCCTGCACTACTTTTATGAGCCCTTGTTTTGGCTGGAAATAATCCCTGCAGTTTCCTTTTACGCCTAATAGTGTTGCGACAAGAGGATTGTTGCATGGAGTTCCTACCACAATTCCATTGCTCATCCGATAGTCAAAATCACTTTCTCCAATTGTTTTCACTGGAAATTCCTGCGGGTACACCTCTACCTGATATGTTCCGTCAAAAGGCTTTCCTGCTCTGTAAAGATATGGCAGCATTTTGATGATATCATTGATTGCATTTATTTCGCCGCTATCCAGTCTTGAACCTCCTTTAATTATGTTTGCATTGAATGTATGTCCTGTAAAGAAATAATAAGGATATCCTGATAATGTATAATCCTGGAATACAGGCAGTCCTGTTTTTCCTGGCACAATCAATATGACAAGTATTAATATTGCAACTCCTGCAATGAACAATGTGTTTATTTTCATTGTATCTCTCTTTTTTATGCAAATAAGGAGGTCTGTTATTTAAATCTTATTCAAATCCGATATAAAATCGCATTCCAAGTGCGGATAATTCGTCTGTTCTTGTTGTGCGCGCGCTTGGCGTTGTTCTCGCTCCCCTCAATGGCGTTCCTTCTGCCTGCCTGCTGACACTTATCTGGTTGCTGTCAAGCTTTCCAAGCTGCAGAGCTGAAAGAAAATATCTTGCAGCATTCAATACATCGCCGTCACTGTGGCCTGTTATTATGAGATATGTGTGTCCGTCTTTGTCCATGAGCTTGACAAACCCTTCTCCTGGCGGGAAAAAGGTCCTGCAGTCCTGTGCATTCAATAGTTCTGCGATTGCCTTGTTGTGGCAGGGTATTCCAACAAGTATTGCGTCTGTTGTCTTGTAGTCAATCTCGTCTTCTACAAACACCCTGTTTGCAAGTCCTTCTGGCGGCAGGCTCATCACTAAATCCGGGCGGATTCTTTTCATGAGCATGTACTGATCTGGCAGTCTTTCTATTATCAGGTTTGCTGCAGTTATCTCTCCCATGTCTCTTGTCTTTCCCTTTATTATAACTGCATCAAATTCAGGGCCAAAGAATGTGGGATATTGGGATAATGTAGGTGCCATTCCTGTTGTCTGCCCAGGCATCATGAAGCCCAGTGCAGCTACTAAAACAACCATGAGAAGTATTATTAGTGCGTTTCTCATTTTCCTCTTTTTTAGAGGATTAGAATTTACCTGTATTTAAGCTTTTTTCTTATTTAGAAGCAAATATGCTTTATTTCTTAATGTGCTTTGCTTCTAAACTGAAAAAGACAAACTATCTGACTCTTAATTTGTCTTTTTCTTGTTTCTGCCCCGAGACTGCACTTTCTCTAGTCTTTTCAATACTTTTTCAGCATCTGGATAAGCTTCTTTATAGCCTTCTAGAACTGCTTTAAGGCATTCTTCATAGATTTCATGATGCTTTGATTCTAATGCGCGATCTAACAAATGCAGATCAACTGCCTTGTCTTCTTCTTTTGTTGAGAAAAAGCTCAATCCAAAGTCAATGAAATGAATCTCATCACCTAAAATCATGTTTGATGTGGTCAAGTCTGCGTGGATTATGTCATTTGCATGAAGTTTTGCGACTTTTCTTCCGATTTCCTTTGATAATTCAATATGATTCTTGTGCAAGACATCTCTTAACTTATCACCTTCAACAAAACTCATGCTTATCTGCATGTTCTTGTCATCCATCTCCAATAATTCTGGTCCAGGAACACCAATCTCTTTTAATTTAGTGAGAACTTTTGCTTCCCTTCTTGTTCTTGCTTTTCTTAGAGAAGTATCTAGATCTTTCTGCCGATAATCCTTGCTTATCCTGTCTTTCAAGACTTTATTTTCTTCTTTATACAGGATTGCTTCTGCTCCTTGGCCGATTATCTCTGTCATAGAATTAAAAATAGGATTAGGTGTTTAAAAAGATTTGCTTAAACCTGTTTCTTAGGTATGATCAATTCAATATTTCTTATCTCAGAACCAGCTATTGGGTATGTTTTTCTTAATGAGTCCTGCATTGTTCTTTGGAACTTGCCTTGGAGTATCTCTCTCATCAGGACTTCGTATTTTGTTTTTGTTATTATTTTAGAAAGATATTCTTTTATTTGTTTTCTTATTGCTGACTTGACACCGCCCTGCGCTCTTCCTCTTGTCACTATGAGCGGTTTTACCCTGACTTTCTTTTCATCTGCTGTCTTGAACAGCATAGAATCATCGATTTTTGACCTGTTTCTTCGCATCATTCTTTTTGTTGCAGCTGTGTTCAGCCTGTAGCCAATAAGGTCTGTCTGCAGTTTCTCGCCGACAACACTGCTTATCAGGAATTTCAGCATAGTGTTCTGCTTTCTCGGGTCTCCTGTCACAGCAGCCATGCTGACAGTCAGTTTCCTGCCTATTGTTGCCTGCGGCTCTTCTACATGCATCTCTCCTATCTCTTTCTCATTGAAGAGCTTTGGGGCTATCACAGGAACCCATCTCTTCTTCTTCACTACTACTTTTGCTGCCTTTTTTTTAGCCATGTTATTCTCAGAATTGATGTTTGGTTTATAAAGCTTTTTATTCTGCTATGCTGCCACAAGAAACATTGCTGCCTGCGGAGTTCTCAAGTTTGCATGCCTGCTTTGATAAACCTGAGTTACAAGCAGGTTAAACAGCGTAACGAAGCGCAGCATTGCTGCATTGCGAAGTTCTCAGATTCTTATGCTTGATATGATAAATCTGAATTACAGGCAGTTTCAGCAGCAGAATGGAGCGCAGCATTGCTGTCTTATTCTTCTACAACCTGTGGCTGGCTTAGCTCGCACTTGTCCTTGTAAGGGCATGGATTTTTTTGCCTGTTCTGCCACTCAATGCACTGTCTTTTATCCTGCCCGTCTTTAGTATCCTTGTATTCAATAAAATATGCTTTCCTGCCAGACAGCGGGCAATCTCCCACGCATAAGATTGCAAAAGAAACTGTCTTTCTTTTCCTGTACCTGGATGCAATCTTTTCTGCAGAATCAATTATCATAGGGTCTTCATTGAACCTTTCTTCAGCTAAAATTTCTAAGTTTTTCTTGTCTGATTTTCCCATCTTCACCCACCAATACTTTAGAAAGTACTTGTCCTTTATAAAATTATTCAGATATCCAGCAAATTTTTAAAAAATTTGACTAAAGCGCTCTTCGTTCAGGCTCCAGAAGCACCCCATTAGCTGTTTGCTTCGCAAACAGGGGCTCTACTCTTCTCTCGCCTTCACGATATCGCGCGAATTAGATATCAAGCTCTTTAACTTCTTTTGCATGCTCTTTTATGAAGTCCCTTCTTGGCTCTACTTCATCGCCCATCAGGATTGAGAATGTCTCGTCTGCATGCACTGCATCTTCTATTGCGACTTGTTTCAGCATCCTTGTCTTTGGATCCATTGTTGTCTCCCATAATTGTTTTGGGTTCATCTCTCCAAGGCCTTTGTATCTCTGTAATGAGACTCCTTCTGTTCCGATCTCTTTCAATAATTTGTCTTTTTCATCTTCATTGTAGACATAATATTCTTTCTTTCCTTTCTTGACTTTGTACAATGGCGGCATTGCAAGGTATACTTTTCCTGCCTGTATCAATGGCTGCATGTGCCTATAGAAGAATGTCAAAAGCAAGCATGCTATGTGGTTTCCGTCCACATCTGCGTCTGTCATGATTATGACTTTGTCATACCTTCTCTTGTCAATATTGAATTCATCCCCCAATCCTGTCCCTATTGCTGTTATCATTGTTCCTATCTCTTCATTCTTCAGGACCTTGATGAGTCTTGCTTTCTCTACATTTATGATCTTTCCTCTCAATGGAAGTATTGCCTGGAACTCCCTATTCCTTCCCTGCTTTGCGCTTCCGCCTGCAGAGTCTCCCTCTACGAGGAATATTTCTGATTTTGCAGGGTCTTTTGATGCGCAGTCTGCCAGTTTGCCAGGCAGTGTAGAAACATCCAATAATCCTTTTCTTCTCACTAATTCTCTTGCTTTTCTTGCAGCCTCTCTTGCTCTTGCTGATTCAAGGCATTTGCCTATGATGTGTTTTGCTGTTGAAGGATTCTCATTAAAAAAAGCTGCAAGATGTTCTGTGACTGCAGAATCTACTGCCCCTTTAACCTCTGAATTGCCTAGTTTTGTTTTTGTCTGGCCTTCAAATTGTGGATTAGGTACTTTTACTGAGATTATTGCTGTGAGTCCTTCTCTTACATCGTCTGCACTCAGTCTTTTTACTGCCTTGCCGAACATGTTGTGCTTCTCTCCATATTTGTTTATGCATCTTGTGAGTGCTGTCTTGAATCCTGAAAGGTGTGTTCCGCCTTCATGTGTGTTGATGTTGTTTGCAAAGCTGAATACAGTCTCTCCAAAATCTGTGGTGTATTGCAAAGCAACTTCTATCTTGTATCCGTTTTTTTCTGCCTCAAAATAAACTGGCTTGTGCAAGGCAGTCTTTTTCTTATCAAGGAAAAGTACAAATTCTTTTATTCCGCCGTCATACTTGAATTTCTCTTCTTTGCCTGTCCTTTCGTCAATAAGGTTTATCTCAACTCCTTTATTTAGGAATGCAAGCTCTCTAAGCCTTTTCTTTAGAATGTCAAAATCAAACTCATTTTGCTCCATTATTGTGTAGTCTGGTATGAATTTGATTATTGTGCCTGTTCCCTCTGTAGGGCCTATTTCCTTCATTTCTGTAACTGGCTTTCCTTTAGAGAATTCCTGCCTGTAAAGTTTTCCGCCTCTCTTGACTTCTGCAATAAAGCTTTCTGATAATGCGTTTGTGACAGACACACCCACTCCGTGAAGTCCGCCTGATACCTTGTAAGCATTGTGATCAAATTTTCCGCCTGCATGAAGCACTGTCAGGACGACTGTAAGGGCAGGCTTCTTGAACTTTGGATGCATATCAACAGGAATACCCCTGCCGTCATCTTTTATTGTTATGAATCCATCCTTATTGATTATGACATCTATCTTAGTGGCATATCCTGCCATTGCCTCATCAATGCTGTTGTCAATTACCTCATACACAAGATGATGCATTCCTCTTATATCTGTAGAGCCAAGATACATGCCAGGGCGCTTTCTGACAGCTTCCAGGCCCTCTAGGACCTGAATTTCCTTAGCGCCATAGCTACTTTGTTCTTGTTTTGATTTTCCAGCTTTCTCTGTGTTTTCTTCGCTCATTTTAGTCGAGAAAAGGTCTTCACCTCTATTGGTTAGAAAACGTCCTTTATTTATAAACCTTTTGTTTGAATTATGGCAGTACAGGGCTTGAAACCTCTGAATTCGCAGGAATTACAGCGAGGATAAATGCCTATTTTTATATATGGAAAAAAACTAAAAATGCTTTCTTTCTTTTTCTCTTAGCCATTTCAAATAATCTACTTCAGAGTCTTTCAGGCCAAGGAGTTCTTGTATTGTTTTAGGGGTTGGGTGCACAGTTATCACCTCTTTAATGCTTTCAGATATCCATTTATTAATACCCTATGAAGCGCGGATACAGGCAGGATTTCCATAAGATTTATAAAGCGAAATCCTATATAAAGCAAGTATGGTCACTCAAGTAATGATTAGTCCGAATTGGTTTCTTACTAAAGACATGCTTATTCATATATTCAGTGTAATTACTTTGATTCTTATAGCAGCATTCAGCATGAGATTCTATTTTTTCAGGAAAAAAGAGAACAAGAATTACCTTTATTTTGCAGCATCGTTTATCCTGATAGCAATCTCATTCCTTTGGAAGATAGTTACTGATATAACAATCTATTCTGACATTATTCACACTAAAAAGCTGGGGATTTTCACTATAACATACAAGACAATATATGCAGAGAAGCTCTTGTTTGTGGCAGGCCATTTTGCGCATTACCTGCTTATGCTTCTGGGATTATACATCCTGTATGTTGTATTGAACAGGAGATCAACGATGAACCATTTGTTGATACTTTATTTCATCGTCATAACAACTGTGTTCAGTAATTTCTCATATTTCATATTTCACTTGACGGCTGGCGCTTTATTGCTTGGCATAGCATACAGGTATTACACAATCTACAGAACTAACAAGAGACGTCTGACAAAGGTAATCTTCATAAGCTTTGGCATACTTGCCTTGGCTCAGGCATTGTTCATGCCTGTTAAATTATATGCAAACATCTATGTTGCTGCACAGGTAGTGCAATTGACTGGATTTTTGCTCTTATTGACGGCCTTTGTTTTGGTATTAAAAAATGGCAAGAAGAAGTCGAACAAATATCATAAGCGACATGCTTGATTCTATTCAAGCTAAGGGAGGCAGGATCAGGCAGACACACCTGATGTATAAAGCTAATCTGTCGCATAATCAATTGAAGAATTACCTAGATGATTTAATCAAGGGCGATATGGTCAAGAAGATAAAGAACAAGAACTGCTCTTATTTGATAATCACAGACAAGGGCTGCGATTTCTTGGAGAAATTCCGCCAGGTCAAGGAATTCGAGAAAGCATTTGGATTATAGATACAGTATCCTATGCAGTCTTAATGCTCTTTCCTTGAGTGCAGGGTCAGCAAACTGCGTGTATGGGAATGCAGCATCACTAACAGTATTTATCGGATCAAATAGTTTTCTTGCTGATTCCTTTCTTCCCAGGCCATATTCTTTTTCTGCAGCCACTAGATGCGCCTTAGCCAGGATACTGTTTGGATTGCTTGCATCATTAACAATTCTTTCTGGCATCAAATCAAGTAAAGAATCAAGGTCTCCTGCTGATATTTTAATAACATCAAAATGCCTTTCCATTATCTGCACTTCGCGCGCAGTCTCATCAACATTCCCTGCCTCAGCAAACTCTCTTGCATTGGCGCGGGCTTTAGCCATCATATCATAAACATCTTGTAATGTTGCCTTCATAACCACTCACCCAGCTTGAGAAGGATTGATTTGTTTAAAAAATTATGTGTTTTCAGGCAGCGGCAATGCTGCCTGCGAAGTTCTCAGATGCATATTTGTGCTTTGATAAGTCTGAGTTACGGGCAGGTTCAGCAGCAGAACAAAGCGCAGCATGGCTGTTTTCGCTCTTTTCCCCTTTTTAAACCTTGTGATATTTTGGCCTGTAACAGCCTTTCACAGCGTATTTATAAAGGCTTTACTTTCTTGTTCTTGAGGTGAATAAAAATGTTCAATGACAAGACACTCAAAGCATTGCCTGTAGAAAGGCACGAAGTTTCATACTTAAGAATGCTTGGTGCAAAGCAGCAAAGAAGCAAGCACTGGTGCTAATTTTTTATTATTATTCCTATACCGCCCCAGTCATCTTCGTTTTTATCAATGAATTCTTTATGCTCGTATTTGTCCTTGATTTCATTCCATAACTTGTCAACCTGGCATTCAGGGACAGTTGCGTGCTTGCAGATATCGTGGAAGATTATCACTCCGCCTTTCTTCACAAAGGGAGAATACATCTCAAAGTCTTTCTTGACACCTTCATAAGTGTGGTCGCCGTCAATGAACAATACATCAATCTGCTTGTCTTTTAGCCTGTCAAGCAGGTCTTTTTTTGTGGCTTCGTCATGAGAATCTTTTGGAATCAAGAAAAGAGTCTGGCCTATTTTTGCATAAGTCTTGAAAATGTGTGCATCACTTGGATCATAACCTCCTCCAAAAGGCCCGCCTGGCAGATCAATGCTTATTATGTGCGCATCTGCAGGAGCTGTCTGGCATAATGCAAAGAATGTTCCCCCTCCTGCTGTTCCAATCTCAACAACAGTATTCATCTGCCTGCCTTGAAGAAATTCCAATAACCCATGAAGTTCAGACAATTTCTGCATAGCTCCTCTGTTCATAGCCCCTTTTGCTATCTGCATGGCAGAAGAATCGTCTGAAAATATCTGCTCGCCTAGGTTGATCTCTTCTGTGTATGAGAATTCTATTTTGTCATCCATAGCAGAGCAGAATAAGAGACGATTTATATGTTTTGCTATTTATTGAGGCCAAGCTTTTTCCTCACCCATTTGAACCAATGCACCCTGTCAACAATAAGCTCGCCCAGCGCTGCAAATGGAACAGTAACTAATAATACTATCAAGAAGACCTGCGGTGTTATCTTTGCATCTGTGGCAAACCATATTGCAACAATATCCTCAACTATACCTAATGCTATGCCGAATATCAGGAATTCAAAGAAAACTTCTAGGCGCTTTCTTCTTGCCTTGTTCATACAGCCAATTTTCATTATAGAGTATTTAAATTTTACTCAAAAGGGGAAAATGTTTTAAATGAGCACAAAATCCAAAGGTGATATCAGTAACGAGGTTGATAAAATGAAAGTAAATGAACTGAAAGACAAGACAAAGGTTGACGAGCTAACACTTAAGATAACTGCTAAAGAAGAGCCAAAGGATGTTCGCGGCGGAACACTCAAGATGTGCAACTGCACAGGAGAGGACGAAACCGGTTCTGTCACAGTCACATTATGGCAGGCAGATGTTGACAAGGTCAATGTCGGTGATACAATCAAGATAACAGGCGGATGGTCGCAGATGTATCAGGACAAGCTGCAGGTCTCTTCAGGAAGATTCGGCAAATTAGAGGTTGTCGGCAAGGAAGAAGCTGCTGAATAATTTTTATTTTTTAATTTGCCTTTAGAGGCGCTCTAACCAGCGAATTCTGCGTTTTACTTAAATAAACCGAAAACTTTAAATAGTATTATGAATATATATTCATTATTATATACTGAATTATGATTCAAATCGACCAAAGAGTTGGTTTGGGAGGAAAACAAAATGCCATATGGAGATGGAACAGGTCCTGATGGAATAGGACCAATGACTGGAAGAGGCGCAGGATATTGCGCAGGCTATGATAGCCCTGGCTTTACAAGAGGAATGCCAAGAGGAGGCCGTGGAAGAGGCTTTGGTAGAGGCCGAGGCTATGGAAGAGGAATGGGCCGTGGAAGAGGCTTTGGTTTTGGAAGAGGATTCTTTGGCTTTGCCAGAGGACTTGGAAGAAGCCTTTTCGGCTATAGAAGACAAGCATACGGGCCGGCATATGCAGAACCTGCATGGGAGCCGTATGCAGAGCCGACAAAAGAAGAGCAAAAAGCAATGATGGAAAACGAAGCAAAAGCAATTGAAGAAGAGCAAAAAGCTTTAAAAGAAGAACTGGAATACATTAAAAAGAAACTAGCAGAAATGAACAAAAAGAGGTAAAATGCAAAAAGCCAGTTTTAAGGAAGCAGTCTTCAAGTCAGCTAAAGCCCTTTGGCATGCTTTGCCAATACTGGCAGGAGTCATGCTTCTTGTATCCTTGGCAAATACACTGATACCAAAACAGGCATATGCACAGCTCTTTTTCAAGAACATTCTGCTTGACTCATTCATCGGCAGTGCAGTAGGCAGTGTGCTTGCAGGCAGCCCCATAACCAGCTATATAATAGGCGGTGAACTGCTTGTCCAAGGAATAAGCATGACTGCAGTCACGGCATTTATTGTAGCATGGGTCACTGTAGGAATCGTGCAGCTGCCTGCAGAAGCAATGATGCTGGGCAAGAAATTTGCAATAACCAGAAACATCTGCGCATTTTTATTTTCCATTATTGTTGCAATAATAACAACTGCAATCATAGGTGCAATATGACAGGCAAAAAAACCAGCAAAACAGGATGGTATTTTCTGCTTGCTGTAATTGCGCTTTATCTTATCGTAGGATTACTGAAACCAGAATCTATACTGCCCAGCCTGAATTTTTTCTGGCAGATTATTAAACAGATATTTTGGGTTTTTATTATTGTATTTGTGTTGTTTGTGATAATCAACTACTTCATACAACCAAAACAGGTAGTAAAATATCTGGGGAAAAAAGCAGGCGTGAAAGGATGGCTGATGGCAATCATAGGCGGAATAATCTCCATAGGTCCGCCCTACATGTGGTATCCGTTACTGAAAGAGATGCGTAAGCACGGCACAAGAAACGGCCTGCTGGTAGCTTTTCTCTATAACTGGGCAGTAAAACCCGCCTTGCTGCCTTTATTAATATTTTATTTTGGCTGGATTTTTACAATTGTGCTGACAATAGTGATGATGGTAATGTCAATAATTCAAGGACTACTTGTAGAAAAGCTCCTGGAAATAGAAAAATGAAAAAATTTAAAATAATCAAAGATAAGAGGAGAAACAGATGCCAAGACCAAGACTTCATAGAAGGATAAGATTCTGGCCAGGAGTCACGCACTTCAAGCCGGCAGGAGTGCGGCTTGCAGAACTGCATGAAGTGGTGCTTACGATGGGAGAATTTGAAGCGATACGATTATGTGATCTTGAGGATACTAGCCAAAAAGATGCGGCAAAAAAGATGAATGTGTCACAGCCGACACTACAAAGAGTGCTTGCATCTGCAAGAAAAAAGATAGCAGATGCACTTGCAAATGGAAAATCAATAAGAATTGAAGGAGGCGAATATAAAATGGTAGCACCAAGAGGACAAGGAAGAGGTCTTAGAAGAGGCATGGGCCCGGGAATGGGCAGAGGAAGAATGGGAGGCATGGCAGCAGGACCTGCAGGAGAATGCATTTGCCCTAACTGCGGAGAAAGAGTGCCGCACCAGAGAGGAATCCCTTGCACAGAAAGAAAATGCCCAAAATGCGGGGCAATGATGACAAGAGGTTAAAAAAAATGAAGATAGCAATAAGCTCAAGCGGCGAAAATCTTGACAGCCCTATTGACCCAAGATTCGGAAGATGTCCTTTTTTCATGATTGTTGAAATTGAGGACAAGAAAATAAAGGACAGTAATGCGATAAACAATACTGCGATGATGCAGGGCGGAGGAGCTGGCATAACTGCAGCGCAGGTTGTAGGCAATGCGGGTGCAGAAGCAGTAATTGCAGTAAACTATGGTCCCAGAGCATTCGGAGTTCTTTCAGAATTAGGTATTGAAATGTATCAAGGAGTGCAGGGCACAGTAAAGGAAAATGTGCAGCAATTAATTGAAGGAAAACTTAAAAAGCTTGAAGCAGCAACAGGACCTATGGGAATGGGACCAAAACCCGGCATGGGTCCAGGTGGTGGCCGGGGCCAAGGACCAGGCAGAGGACAAGGAAGAGGAAACATGTAATGAAAGACAAAAAAGAACTAAAGGAAGGGCAAAAAGCAGCACTATTGTCTATGCTTGTATCTTTTATACTGGCAGTATTGAAAGCAACAGTCGGCTTTTACTCAGGCGCAGTCGTGCTTATAACAGATGCGCTTGACTCTGCAGCAGATATCATAGCAAGCTTTGCAGCATATTTCGGGCTAAAACTCTCCAGCAAGAAACCCACTGAAAAATTTCCATACGGGTTCTATAAAGCAGAGAACCTTGCTTCATTAGTGATATCTGGATTTATTATATACGCGGCAATAAGATTGCTTATTGAAGGATACCAACGGCTGTTCATACTGCCACAGCTGTCATATCCGATACTAACACTTGCAACTGCAATTGTCTCTGGCATTGTTGCCTTGATTATATCAATCTATCTGAAAAACAAAGGAAAAAAGATAAATTCAGAGAGCCTGATAGCGAACAGCAAGGACCGGCTGAAAGACGTGTTTGCGGCAATCGCAATATTCGCTGCAATACTCTGCACATATTACAAAATACCTTATGTAGAGGGGATAATTACAATAATAATATCCTTGCTGATACTAAAAATAGGATTAGAAACAGTCAAGGATGCAGTTTTTGCATTGATGGATGTAAGCCCCAGCAAAGATATAGAAGAAAAAATCTGCAAAATACTTGATTCAATGCCCGGAGTGGAAAGCTATACAGGACTGAAATTAAGAAAAGCCGGCCCTTACATATTCGGAGAGGTCAAGATAAAGATAAGAAAATTTGTCAAAGTAGAAAAAGCACACGAGATAGCAGACAGGATAGAGCAAAAAATACAGAAAAAAGCAAAACAAATAGAATCATTCACAATACATACAGAGCCATTCAAACAGGAAAAACAAAAAATAGCAGTGCCTGTAAAAGAAAATAACGGCCTGAAATCCAAGGTGATGCCGCAGCTTGCAAGAGCAAACTATTTTCTTTTTATGACAATAAACAAAAAGAAAATAATTAAGCACCATATAAAGAAAAACCCCTACAAGGGAAAAAAAGTGAGGGCAGGGGTTGCAGTTACGAACTTTTTGCTGAAAGAAAAGATAGATGTGCTGGTTACAAAAGAGATAGGGAAGATAATGTTCCACACCCTAAGAGACAATCTGGTGGACGTGTTCAAGACAGATGGCAGGACTGCAAAAGAGATTGGAGAAAGATTCATAGCAGGCAAGCTGAAAAGACTTACAAAACCAACAAAGGTGAAAGTATGAGAATAGCAGTTACAGGAGGAAAAGGAGGCACAGGAAAAAGCGCAATAGCAACAGCAATTACAGCGTATCTTGCTGAGAAAAATAAAGTTATGCTGATAGACCTGGATGCAGACTGCCCAAACGACCACCTGATACTAGATATAGAACGAAGAAAGGAAAAAGATGTTGAAAGCATGATTCCAGATATTGATTTCAGCAAGTGCATCAAGTGCGGAAAATGCAGCGAGGTGTGCCAATTCAAGGCAATAGTTCATGTCAAGGGGAAAAAGCCAATTCTTATCCCAGAGCAGTGCAGCGGCTGCGGAGCTTGCAAAATAGCATGCCCTGTTAAGTGCATAGGAGAGACCAAGAAAAAAATAGGCACAATATATTCCGGCAAAAAAGGCAATATAACATTCATCTCAAGCGACCTCAAGCCAGGAGAGCCCGTATCAGAATTTGTGGTAGACGCAGCAAAAGACTTTGCAAAAACAAAAGAAAAAGAGCAGGACATCATAATAATAGACACTGCAGCAGGAACGCACTGCGACGTCATAAGCGCCTGCACTGGATGCGACCTTGCACTTGCAGTGACAGAGCCAACTCCTTTAGGAGCACATGACTTAAAGTTGATACTTGATCTTCTAAAGATACTGAAAGTGCCTGCAAAAATAGTGCTAAACAAATCAACAGTGGGAGACAAGAGACTGATACAGGACATAGCAAAAGAATACGATGTAGAGATAACAGCAGAAGTGCCTTATGAAAAATCAATAGTAGAAGCATACTCCAAAGGAGAGCCGATTAAACACAAAAGCATAGAAAAAATTGCAGGTGAACTGGAAAAATGAAAAGAATAACAGTATTTTCAGGAAAAGGCGGAACAGGGAAAAGCACAATAAGCTCTTCACTGGCAGTAATGCTCTCAAACAAATATAAAATAATAACAGTGGACTGTGATGTTGATGCTCCAGACCTGGGGCTGTGTTTTGGGGTGATAGACAAGCATTATGAATGGGAACCAGTACAGACCGGCCAAAAAGCAGAACTTGACGAAAGCAAATGCACACACTGCCAAAAATGCAAAAACATCTGCAGGTTCGGTGCAATACAATGGGATGAGAAAAAGAACCAACCAATATTCAACAGGATGATATGCGAAGGATGCTGGGCCTGCAAGCTGATCTGCCCTGAACAGGCAATACACATGGTTGACGTTGAAAATGGAAGGATAGGAAATGCGAAAACAAAATACACTTTTCCCATAGTTACCGGCCAGTTAAAGATGGGAGAGACAGGCTCTGGAAAGATAGTTCTTTTTATCAAGACAAGAGCAGAAAAAATAGCACACAAAGAGCAAACAGACATAATGCTTGTAGATTCTGCTGCAGGAATCGGCTGTCCAGTGATTGCTTCTATCAATGGCTCTGACTTTGTGCTTGCAGTAACAGAACCAACACCAAGCGCACTAAGCGACCTGAAAAAAGGGCTGCAGGTAGTAGAGCATTTCCAGATACCATACGGCATGGTAATAAACAAACATGACATAAACCCTGATTTCACCAAAGAAATAGAGAAGTTTGCAAAAGAAAACAACATTCCTATAATAGGAAAAGTGCCGTATGACAAGGAATTCGTGACTGCATTGGTAAATCTAACACCCGCAGTTGAATGGAACAAGAAGTTTGAGCAAGTGTTTGAGGAAATGCTTGATAATCTTGAAAAGGCGATAAAATGACCAAAATAGACGCATCAGAATACGGCTGGATAAAGATAGACGGCAAGACATATAATCATGATGTATACATACTGCCATCCGGCAAAGTTGAACAGAGAGAATACGGTCACACATTCACAAAAGAGCAGATAGAACACTTGCTTGAAGAAAAGCCAGAAGCAGTTGTAGTAGGCCAAGGAACATCTGGAATGGCAAAGCTAAGTGAAGACGCAAAAAAGCTTTTAGAGAAAGCAAAAGTAAAGGTTCGCGCAGACTGGACACCGAGAATACATGACACTTTTAACAAGCTTGCCAAAGAAAAGAAAACAGCGGCAATAATACATGTCACTTGCTGAGGGGATTTAAATGGGATTTTTTTCATTCTTAACAAAAAGAAAACAGCTGAAATGCGACTGGTGCGGGCAGGAACTGGAAACGCCAAGATATACAAAGCAAGCAGGCAGCAAAACATACAATTTCTGTTCAGAATCCTGCAAAAAAAGTTTCAGGAAATCAGGCAAAGGAAAGGCCTGCAGGACAAGCTGCCCAACCTGCCCTTTTAGCAGGTAAGAACTGTCTCATACGCCGATTATTCCAGGATTAATCAATAAAACAAAACCCAATAAGAGCATTATCGCTCCGCCGATGAATTTTATTATCTGCATCTGTCGCTTGCTTATCTGTTTTGTCTTTAATGTGCATCCAAATACACCTATGACAATGCTCAAAGGCAGGATGTAAATCAGATTATAGAGCAAAAGATATGCATAATAGCTGAAGCTGTTTTCAAGCACTTTTCCAGCCAACACACCTGTGTAAATTATAGGGAATCCTGCAGTGCAGGGCAGTTCTACAAGAGAAGCAAATGCCGCCAGCACAAGTGAGGCCAGTATCAGCATAGGTATGCTGCCTTTTACAAAGACTTCCTTGACGCGGTTTATTCTCTTAAGCAAAGGCGCCTTGTGCTTTTCCTGAATCATCAAGGTAACTCCTTTCCGGAAAAAGAAAAGTTCTTTGCAGTTTATGATGCCTGCTGCGATGGCAATGCCTGCTATTGAATATCTCAAAGGGTCAACAAATCCCACAAACTTGAAAATATTCAGCCAGGCAGCCATGAACAAGAAGTATATAATATACACTACAAAAATAAATGTGTATCCTGTGATGTAAATCTTTTTTCTTGAATGTGACGCTGAAACAAGCAGGCCAAGCAGTAATGTAAGAACAAAAAGATTACAGGGATTAAAGCCGTCAACCAAAGCAATAATGAAAGTGAATACAGGAAGAGGGAGGATTAATCCCAGGTTTTCTAGAAAATCAGGCGAGATGTATTTTGCAAGTACAAAGAAACCGACAAGCAAAAGGATTACCACAAATATCCAAATAAAAGTTTTTTTTCTGGCGTCCATGCTTATCTTGCCTCTATGAATGTATTAATGATCTCTTGATATTCTTCTTTTGTTTTAGAGCCGATATATACTGAGCAGCCTGCCAGCAAGGTCGGAGTATACATTATGCTGACACCATAGCTTTCCATAACTGCCCGGTCATCCTCTTTAGACACATCTAAAAACTCAAAATCCAGACCTTTTTCCTGCTCAATCTCTTTCAGGATTGGCTCTGCCATCTTGCAGTGTCCGCAGTGCTCAGATTCAAGCATTATTATCTTGTTACTTAGGCCCCTTTCTTTGCAGGACTCTGCAGGTATGCTTGTTTCTGAATCCAAGGTTATTGTTGATGCAGTTTCTTCGCCTTGGCTGCATCCCGCAAGCAAAACCAGCAAAATCATGCTGAACATAATCAAGTTTCTTGTTTCCATTCTGTGATCACCATAAATTATTTAAATCACCAGTATTTCAGAATATGTAACCATATATAAAGGTTTGTTACATAAAATGAAACTCGGCATTTTTGAGAAAAATAAAAGCATTTTCCTTGTTTTAGGCATAATAACAGGCTTTGTTTTTATAGTGGCATTCAGCGCGCTTTATGTATCTGATGCCATCCAGAAAAACAATGCTTGCGGCTGTGTAATCCCAATACCGTATATGATACTGATTCTGTCATCCCTAGGAATCTTTGTTGGAAGCGCGGCATATTATTTTACTGTGTCAAAATATGTAAAAGAAGGCAAGGCAAGGAATGAGAACATTAATTATACACTGAATTTTCTAGAGCCAAAGGAAAGAAAAATAATTAAAGAGCTGATTAAAGACAAGTCCGGCCTTAAACAAGCAGATTTAGAAAGGCGCACAGGTTTTCACAAAGTTAAAATCCATAGGATAATAAGCAGGCTTCTGGCAAATGAACTGATTGAAAAAGAGAACCATGGAAAAATAAATAAAATAAGATTAAATCCTCACTTAAAAGATCTTTTTGAATGAAACAGCAATAAGTTTAAATACTAGAAATTAAAAAAACTACATTGATGAAAAAAATAGGTGTTATATCATTACTTTTTGTCTTATTATTTCTGGTTTCATGCATGCCTGAAACCCCTGAAGTAAAAGAAGTTGTTATCTATGAATTTTACGGCAAAAGCTGCCCGCATTGCAAGAAGATGAACACGTGGCTTGAGGAAATCAAGCCAAAGTATCCTTCTTTAACTGTGGTCCAGCATGAAGTTTATTCTAATAAGGATAATCAAAAGCTGTTCCAGGACATTACAGATGCTTACGGCAAGATAAGGGGCGGTGCTGTTCCTACAATTTTCATCGGTGATAAAAGAATAAGAGGGTTCAGCGCAGAGCTTGGAGAAAAGATTGAGGCTGAAATCCAGAACTGCCTTAAGATAGGATGCCCTTCGCCTGCAGATAAGCTAAAATGAAACTTCAGATAAGAAAAGGATTTGGATTTGGCTTGGTTTCAGGAGTGACAACTACCTTAGGATTGATTGTAGGCCTTGATGCAAGCACTGGCTCAACATTTGTTGTCATTGCAGGAATAATTGCAATAGCGATTTCAGATTCTCTTTCAGATGCATTAGGTGTTCATATTGCAGAAGAAGCAACTTACAGGAGGACAACCACGCAGATATGGGAAGCCACGATTGCCACGTTTTTCTTCAAGTTTGTCTTTGCATTGACTTTTATACTTCCTTTTTTCTTTCTTAATCTTCAGAAAGCAGTCATTGCATGTATTATCTGGGGTTTGATACTGGTTACAAGCTATAGCTATCATCTTGCAAGAAAAAGAAAAACAGCTCCTTATAAGGCAATATTTGAGCACGTCCTGATAATGGCTGTTGTCATTGCAGCAGCGTACTTTGTGGGCAAGGCAACTGCAATGATTCTTGGCTATTATTGAAATCTAAACAGTATTTTTAAGTATAGAAAAATATATAAAACAGCAGTTCTAAGATAAAGCGGGGTGATAGGGTTGAAACAATCCCTAGACGAGCAAATAGCAGTAGCAAGTGTAACAGCAGACAATCAATTTGCGCAAAAGATAGCTGAATTCTGCGGAGTTGCCACAAATATTGATGATGGATTTAATCCAAGAGTCTATGGCGGAGGAGAATTCTGCCCAAAATCTGAACCTAAAATAATCGCGGGAAAAAGAGTGTATCTTGTTGCCACGCCAAGCCCAAAAGGGCCTTATGCAGAAGATTCTGGCGGCCCGCAGGACCTTTGCAAAAGGATTGAAATTGCTGCAGATTCTTTATATCGCGGAGGCAAGGCAAGAGAAGTGTGTCTGGTGTATCCTGACATGCATTATTCCAGGCAGGACAGGGGCCCTGATGACCAGGAAGAAGCAGAAAAAGCAGAAAAATTAGGGAAATCGCATGTAATGGAAGGAGAAGCATTTACTGCAATGCTGCAGGCAAAGGATTTGCTGGGCAAGGGCATAATAAGAGTAATAACAAAGCATCTGCACAGCGACAGGATATTCAAGATTTGGGGCGGTGCAGCAATGGGTATTGACGAGTATGATATAAAAGACTGGAATGATACAGCCAAGGCAAAAGAAATGGAAAAGAAAGGCAGGGAAATAATCACTGAACTAGATCCTGCGCCTGCACTGGCACATTACTGGAAAAATAAGTCTTATCTTTCTGATAAGATAAAACCAGACGGATCTAATTTTGTTTTATGGGATCCAGACCAAGGCACGATTCCTTTTGGAGACCGGGTGCAGCATTATTTGGCTTTGCTTGGCTGGACAAATATTTCAAGAGTGAGCTGTGATAAATTCAGGGAAGTGCCAAATGATCCTACCCAGCTGAAAGCAAAAATAAAGGTTTGGCCAGAAGGACTGCAGCTGGCAGACAAGTACGTGGGTTTTGCAGATGACGGCTCTGATTCTGGAGGAACGCTTGAAGTGAATGCTGAAGTGATGCGAAAAATAAAGCATATCAAAAAAGATGAGAATATCGGCTCTCCGCTGGGTGTTGTGATACATATAACACATCCATGGCTTAACGGAATGTATAACAGGGATGCACAGCTACGAATTGCAGGCATACCTAAATTAAAAGAGATAACAGTTGGCAACACCTGGCCGTATATAGAAGACCGCAGGATTCCTAAATTCAAGAAACTGTCAACTGTTTTAAGATTTGCAAAACATTTCAGCCAGACAATCTTGTGCCTTGAGCAGGGAATGGATCCAAATGAATATTTTTCTTTTGAAACAAGAGAAGACATTGAAAGAAATATTCCGCAATTATATGATATAAAAAGAAGCGAGATGTGGAGAATACAAAAAAAGAGCAGGAAAACCCGGCCGATAAGAGTTAATGGTTCGTGGTCTTAAAATTTCTTTTTCTTTACTTTTTTCATCAGATATTTCAAAAAAAAGAAAAGGATTATGATTGCAATAATCCATTCAAAATATTCTATCGGAACGCCCAGTAATTCCATATTACATTCTTCCTGCAACGCCAGGAGGCATTGCTTGTCTTGGCGGGTATGCTGCGCGCGCAGGGGCCCGCATTGCCGGTGCAGGAGCGCCTCCTTCTGCAAATTTGTCTATTCCTGTGATGATCAATGCTATTGCCAGCAGTATCAGCGCAAAAAACATCTGGTCTATGAAGCCCAACAGCACTGCAAAAATAGCGCAGGCTATCTGAACACCTCCAACAATCTTTGGATTCATTGGTTCACCTCCATTTTCTTAAGCTTCTTTGGCTCTTTTTTTCAGCCAAGGTATTGCAACATATGCTATGAATGCTGCCATTATGATTATGACCCAGAAGAATTTCCAGTCCATTATTCCTGCTGCAACCATGACCAAGGATAAAATAACTATTATCACAAAGATAATTGCGATTATTTTTATGAATTTTTTCATTGCAGTCATTTTACAGTATTCAATGCCTTAATGGCAACCTCAATCTGTTTTAAGGTAGGTTCTTTTGTTGTTAATTTCTGCGTCCAGATTCCTGGCATGATGATTATCTTGACCAATGGATTTTTCTTGAATCTTGATGCTATCCTCACTGCTTCATATGCAATGCCTGCTATCAATGGAACAAATAATATCCTTATCGGGATGTTTACATACCATCTTGGGTCTTTTATCAAAGAGAATAATAATATGCTTACTACAATCACGATGACCAACAAGCTTGTTCCGCATCTTATGTGCTCTTTCGGATATTTTTTGGCATTCTTTGGAGTCAATGGAACACCTGCTTCATAGCAATTGACTGCTTTATGCTCTGCCCCGTGATACCTGAATATCTCTTTCATGTCTGACATGAAGCCTATCAATACAAGGTATGCGAAAAATATGATTACCCTGAAGATGCCGTCAACCAGATTGAATAAAAAGTTTGTCTGCTCTATGAAAAATCTTGTCAAGTAATAAGGCGCAATAATGAATATGACTATTGTTGTCAATAAAGAGACAAGCATTGTTATTCCTATCTCTTTTTTTGATATTTTTTCTGATTTTTCTGCCTGCTCATTTGCAGACCATGCAAGTGCTTTTGTTCCCAGTACAAGCATCTCAATAAGATTTACAACGCCTCTTAATATCGGCGCCTTGAAAATAGTGTATTTTCTTGATATCGGCTTGTAGCGCATTCTTTTTGTCTTGATCTTGCCTTTCTTTCTCACAGAAACAGCCACTTTAGAGTCTGACTTCATCATGACTCCTTCAATTACTGCCTGTCCGCCGATATGTTTTTTCATAATGTTACCTCTTTCAACGGTTCTAATATAATAACTTTTATGTTTTTCGCTTCAAGTATCTCCTTGAACCATTCTGCGTCATCTGCTGAGCCGATGAAAGAGCCGTAATGCGACGGTATTGCTATCTTTGGGTCAATCACTTCTGCTGCTCTTGCAGCTTCTCTTGCACCCATCACAAAAGTCCCGCCAACAGGCAAAATAACAATGTCTGCTTTTATTTTTGTCATCTCTGGTATGAAGCCAGTGTCATCTGCATAATAAAGTGTCTTTCCTTCGCTCTCTATCAAGAAGCCGTAGCCAGAGCCTTTAGGATGCGGTCTTGGCTTATTGACTGTGTATGCATCAACAGGTGTTATCTTCACATCATCCCCAAAATGCCATGCCTTGCCTGGAATTGCAAGGATTCCTCCAGTGTATTCTCTTGTTTCTCTTGTTGTCATCACGACAGTAGTCTCCTGCCTTATCTTGCGCACCAATGTAAGGCTGCAGTCACTGAAGTCCCATCTTGACACAAGAATCACGTCTGCAAGGTCTTTGTAATCGCCTGGCTCTCCTTTGTAAGGGTTGATGTATATTGTCTTTCCACCGGTCTTTAATTCATAGCTTCCGTGGCCAAACCATTTTATTTGCATGAAATAAAAATAATCAATTCTGTATATAAATATTGTGTCAAAATCTTTAAATACCGCCGACTTTTTCTTTCACTTGGTGGAGATTTGTGAGTGAAATAAGATTCAGCAGAAGAGCTTTTAGAAGAAACAAGGAAATCTGCAAGATACAAGGAACACCTTTTAGTCCTGATATGCAGGTATCTTATTCTGAGCTGGAAAAGATTGCTTCTGCTTTCAGGACAGTCTGCCACATCCGACAGATTGATGGAAAAGATATCGTTCCTGTTGAGTTTGCTGTGATTAGAAATGCCAGCGGAACATTCCTTTACAGGATGAGATATAAAAGGCCGGATTCAAAAGAAGCGCACAGCAAATTTTATTCTGACGCAAGAATGGACAAATTAATTGCCCAATACAAGAATAAAGTTTAAATATAAGTTCTTATTAAACAGCACTAACATGAAAAAGAGGGTGCTATTTATACTGATGACAGTGTTATTTGCTAGTCTTGTTTATGCAGCAGATTCAATGCCCCTGACTGATTCTGTAACAGATCTTCCAAAGATAGAGAGGCAGACTAATTTCATGGGAGACAATGTCCATATCCTTCTGATAGAAGACCTTGCCAAGAAGATGGGTGTGCAGGTAGAAGAATTGGACCAGAAACTGATAGAGATGCAGCAGAGGATTGATGAGCTGGAGCAGATGAAATCATCTGTGTCTGGCATAAAAACAACTGGACATGCTGTGCAATTAAGTACCATAAATAATGAATTAGGCAGTTTAAGGCAGTCTGTAAATGACATAAAGCAGCTGAACACAAAGATGCAGATGGATAAAGATGAGGCCAGTCTTGGCGGATACATAATGCTTTTATTGGGATTAAATGGCGCTTTGCTGATTATTGTGTCCAGCATCATCATAAAGAAGTCTACGCAAAAAGAGCAGACAAAGACATTGCATGAATATATTGCAAATTGCCTTGATGCAGGAGAATCTGAAAAAGAAATAAAAGAAGATTTGCTTGCAGAAGGATGGCCTGAAGAAAGAATTGAAAAAGCTCTTGATGAGCTTTAATCCACTTTCAGGGCAGCTAATGCTTTTCTCTGGAGTTCTGGATATTGGAGCGATAAATCTCCGTTTGTTTTCTCTGTTGCGAGAACTCCGTATCTTGTCTGCCCGACTTCATCGCCAGATGCTTTCTCATAAGTGTGCTTGTTAAGGTTAACGTCAATCGCTGCATCTTCTCTTTCAAACTCAATGTCAATGTTTTCTGGCTGGTTGTAATCCAGTCTAGAAGCTTCTGTGTGGATTCTTGCAGTGATTGAGTCAGTGCCAGTTGTTGGAACGCTTATTCTCGCACCATATTTATCAACAACATCAACAGATGATCCATCTACTTTTCCATCGCCGTTCAAGTCAATAGCCAGTTTTCCTGTTGTCATGTCAACATAAGCAAGGAATGTATGATCGCCCCGCTTAATGCTCGCTGTTGCTGAATCAACAGCAATTATTTCCTCAACAGTGCCTGAATAATCTGTAATTCCGATATCGTAGCCGCCAATGTCAGTATCTTCCTGGAAACTGGTGTATTTGAAGGCAAAAGTGTCGCCGTCTTTTGACAATATAACTGTGTCGCCGATATTCACGTGATATTCTGTCTCGCTTGAAGATTCTGTAAATATCAGGTTTCCATCTGCATCGCCAAGCTTTAGGCTGTTTCCATCATTATGAACTAATGGAACATTGGTGTATGTGCTGCCTTCCTTATTTGTAAAAGAGAAAGTGTATGAACTGTCTGTTGCAGTTGATGTGTATGTGAAGTTTATGTCAGACTTGTTGAATGGAGTCTCCAGTCCGTCGAAGGTAACGTCAACAATTGCAGCATCTTTGTTTTCAAGCTTATCTACAAGTGTCTCTCCTTTCTTGACAAATATGTCTTGCTGCTGTGCATTTGTCGGCATTAGCTGGTAAGCCAGCTCATTCAAAGTGATTGTTCCTGCATTTGGGTCGACTTTTGCCTTGACCCTGTCTTTTGAGTCATTATCAGCTTCTGCAAAAGCAGTGTCGTTAACATTGTCATCTTTGATATTTACTTTTTTTACGCCGACTCCTATCTCTGCCATGTCTGATTCAGTGTCAAAGACGCCTGCATATGATCCGTCTGCTAACTGTACAGCATCTCCTGGCTTCATCCAGCCGAGATTTTGATTGTTTACAATGACATTTGCTTCTATTACACCGTCTGCTGCTGTCCTGCTGCCAGCATAAGTCACTTCATATGATTTTCCATCAAATGTAAAAGTCTGTGTTGGAGCTATATCACACAGCGGCACGATTACTTCTCCTGTCATCAGGCCAAGATTAACTTCATCAACATCTCCGCCGTTCCAGGTGGTTGTTGCTTTTGTTATCCTGTATCTTTTTCCGCACATGAAAAGGTTTTTCTGTATCAGGTCTGTCATGTTTCCGTCTGCATCTACGCTTGATGTCAATCCATCTGCAAAAGTCAGTCTCCATGTGTAGACTGGCTCTGAATGTGCTGCATGCAAAAACACAGCAACATTTCCAGCATCATCTTTTGTTAATTTAGGGGTGATGTTGCCAAAGTCTAGTGTCTGGCTGCAGTTTACATCTGCCTGCCCGCCATTTCCGTCTGGCTCCTGCATCTTGAATTCTTGAAGAATGTTTGAATAATCATCTTTTGTGAGGGTTCCAAAATGGTCCTTAAGTGTCTCTTCTAATTCTAATATGGTTGAATTAGAAACAACTGGCCAGTTTTCTTCAGGGTTTACTGCTGCTGTGTTGTCCTTGTCTTTGCAGCCAGAAGCCAATCCTAATATAATCATCGCTAATGTTGATAATCCTGCTTTCTTGATAAATCCAGTCTTCCTTGTTTTCATTGTATTCCCCCACTTAACCATATTAATGAAGAATAAGAGCATGATTCTTTATAAAGTTGATGTTTTTTTAATTACTTTTCAGTAACTAACCTGTCAGTCTTCTGTAGATGCCTGGCAGTTTAGCAGGCACGTCTTCCATCCTGTTGACATGCGCAAACCTGAACCCTCTTGCAATCTTTTCCATCACTTCTTTCTCAGCATCTCCTGTAAATATCACTATTGGATGCAGCCCTGCATTCCTTGCCTCGCGCAAGGCTTCTCTTGTGTCTGCAATCGCGTATTCTCCTTTATATTCAATATCATTAGGCGCGCCTTCAAGCAAGTATGCAAGTATCTTGTGTTTTTCAGGACGTCTGCTCAATACATGGGTTGCGTATCTTATTCCTGCACCATCCCTGTTCTGCTGTAGTGCCTTTAATGAGCCGATTCTCCGCTGTGTTTCACGATTATATTTTTCATTGAATCCTTTTATCTGGTAAACATCAACCTGCTCTCTTGTTTTTCCGCTGTAGGCAATGATTGAGTATGCATCTCCTGTCTGATCTATTGCTTCGCACATGTAAAGGCAGGTCTTCTTGCTGATGTCTATGAATCTTCCTTTTCTTGGATTGTCAAGGTCGAGGAATTTTCTCAGAGAGCCGCTCACTTCTGTCAATAAAAGTGTTGCAACAGACCGTTGGTTCTTGTATGTTCTTATGAATAATTTTTCGCTCGGCGTCACTCCTGCAGCTATCTGGCCTTTTGCTTCCACAATCGCATTAAAGTCAGGCTCTCCTGACAATTGTTTTTTCAGGGCTTTTCGCTCTTCTGGCTTCAGCCTTTCAAATTCCCTGCGTATTCTCTCAAGATGAACATAATCCTCGTCAAGCACGCTTGTGACAAAATCATTTTCAACAACTTCTATTGGTCTTTCATACACAAGAACATAATTTTCTTTAAGCTGTCCTGTGTCTGCGTCCCATTCTGGGAATAGTATCGGCTTTCCTTCCTGCTCGTCAAGAAGTATTTCTTCTTCTTTTGGGGCCAGGCCGCTTTCCACTGTGACTGCCTCTTCAAGGTTTATTTCAGATACTGGTTCTGGCGGCTCAACACGTTTTGCGACTTCATCTGCTTTCATTATATCGTAAAGCCGGTCAGTAAGATGCAGCGAATCTATCACAGTTGCAGAAGGCATTCTTATGTGCTCGTCGATTTCTGACTTGAGTTTTGCTGCCAGCTTGCTTTTTCGTTTTGAGCTTCCTGTCATGCATATCTGGTAAAGCGCCTCAAACGAACTTTTTGGCTTATTGAAGTTTGAAGATATGTATTCATCAAATATCGCCATATCATTTCTCAGTCCAGGATATGTTTCCAATAGTTTTGACTTCACTCTTGCTGTCTCAAGCATTGTGAATATGAATTTTGCAGCTTCGCTGTTTGGATAAGTGCTCATCAGTCTTGCAAGAGATACTTCATCAATCTCTTCTTTGCTGCCTGATTTTTCCATGCAGTCTTGGATCAATTCTTTCAATGCAGATTCATCAATCTCATAAGTCCCGAATTCAAGGAATGCTGTCTGGTAGGATGTCAAGACCTTGTATATGCTGAAGTTCTGTTCGTCATCCTCAAATGCATGCACTGATATCGGCAGGACTATCTTGCCTTCCTGCAGCGAGGATTTCAGCTCAACAGAATCTGTTTTCTCGACTGCAAGCCTTTTGTTGGACAGTGCCTCTGCATATACTTTTAATTTTCCTACAACATCATCAAATTTCAGTCCTTGCAGGAATTTATCCACGCTTATGCTGCTCGTGTAGCTTCTCCTGCCGTAGAACTTGACTGCAGCATCAACAGAATCCAGCTTTGCCCCTTCTTCAGCCCATGCCTGGGCAGTCTCAACTCCGAAAGAATCTATCATCTTCGGCAGGTTGTCAAAATAATTATCAATGAGCTGTTCAAGCTTCTCGCGAAACTCCCGCCATCTTGCTTCATATTTTTCCTTTTCTCTCAAAGTGCTGTCTTGCTTCTTCAAAATCATTCTTGTTTTTTCCACATAAGGAGCGAACATTTGATTGAGCTCATCCATGAAGAATCTTTGGTTTTCTTTAGGTATCTGCTGGAATTTGCGCAGAAAACTGTAAAGAAGCAAATCTGGCTGCTTTATTTTTGCTGCACTCATAATTGTTTCAGGCCGCACCACATTCAGGTAATAGCAGAAAAATCCGCAGAAATCAAACAGCACGTCATTTTCAACATCATCTCCTGCCTGCGCGCGTGCCCTGAGAAAAACAAGGTCTGCATCCAGGAATTCGTCTGGCATGTAATTAAGCTTTCCAGGAAGCTTTCTTACAATAAGCTGTCTCAAGACATCGTCTCTCTCTTGATACGGCTTGCGAAGCTCTATTGCAAGGTCTCTTATGTTGCTTGCATGCTCAATAGTCTCTTCATCTGCCTGCGCATATAATGGCGCGCTTTGCAAGATATACGAGCTGAGCGAAGACTGGCCTGGTTTTTGCGTGTCCATTTTCTTCTCAAGCGCATTCACCCAGGCCTGGAAATTTTCTTTGGAAAACTCATCTGCCAGAAGAGACAGCTGATTGGAAAGTGTTGTCAGATGCCTTCGCAGTTCCCTATCATTGGAAGTCATTGCATTTTGAAGCAAGTGATCTATAAATTCTTTGAGGAATTTGCCTTGTTTTTTTGTTATCTGGCACAGGCTTGCATAATTGTCAAGAAACTCTGCCAGGTCCTGCCCTCCATTGCGCACCAGGTGCAGTCCATTCTCCAGAAATGCATCTCCTGCAGAAAACACCTCCTGCTTGTCCTGCCTTTGCAGTCCAAAGATGTTTTCCAGCGCATTTTTGGTATCATGGAAAAGATTCACATAACTGCGTTTTTCTTTTTCTGCGCGTGTTTTGTGTCCAAAAGCGATTAAAAGATAAGAAAGATATCTCTTGAATTCATCTGCAGATGTTTTTTGGGCTGCAATGCCCGGTATATGATTAAGGTATGCATGTAAGAGCTTGTCAAACCTCCATCTCCTCCTGAATCTTGCTGCATATTCTATTGCAGGGACAAGCTTTTGCACATCATCTATTTCTGCTATTGCTTCATTTATAGGGTCTATTCTTTCTATTTCCCGCGCATCTCCTGCAAAAAGTATGTTTTTTGTGTGCTCAGCCACTTTTTCCTGCACTTTAGAATCAAAAGGCGCAATATTATTGACTAAATCAGTTAGTTTTTCTGCAACTATTTTTTCTTTTTTCTCAGGCTCCTGCCTGCTCATTGATTCATTTCTTATCTCATAAAGGCGCTGGTATGTCTTGAGAGAAACTTTTTGTGCATTGTCTACGAATTCTTTTGCAAATTTTATCTTCTCTTCTGCTTCTTTTTCTTCTGAAACAGCAGCAAGCTTGATGAAGTAAGGCTCTCTTCCGCGCATTTCTTTGTCAGCGTGCATTACAGCCATTATTTCCTGCCAGTTCACGCAGTATCGTGTAAGGACATGTATGCTGGTGCGCGCATATTCCTCCCGCATCTTTGTTGGCACGCGCATGCTTATCTGTTCAGCAAGGATTTCAAGCCAGGTATAGCATCCTTTTTTCCTGAAAGTCCCGAACATTGCAGGAAGGTCTCCTATCATCCTGGGATAATGCGGGAAAAAACAAGCATTTTTTGAAAAAGCATGGTCAAGAAAATCAAAAAGGTCTTTTGAGCCTTTTTCGCCTTTCCTTTTATCCTGGTCTGCAAATTTCGCAGTAGTTGCTCCTTTGCTGAGCAAAGTGCTTAGATACTTGTCTCTTGTTATTTCATCTTCAACAGAAAGCTTTCTTTTTCTGTACTTTTTCAGAAGAGAGAATAACGGCTCCTTATATCTTTCTTCCATAGAATTTACAGCGTTTTCAAGTCGCTCGTCAGTAGTTTTTACTCGGATATTATATTTTTTTGCAAGAAGTTCTATTACTTGTGCCTTGTTCAGTCGTGGCTTCTTTGTCTTTTTCTTCTTGCCATCTTGCATTTTTCTAAGGGAATTTGGTTTTAACTACCTCTTCTAATCCCTCTTTTATGTCCTTGTAGACGTCTGCCTTGTCTGTCAATGTGTCAAGAATCGCTACATTTATCGCTTCCTGCGGAGCTATTCCTTCCTGCATCAGCTCTGCAGCGTAGATAAGAAGTCTTGTGCTCGCTCCTTCGTCAAGGCCTTTTCCTTTAAGGTTCCTTATCTTTCCAGCAACCTCGACAAGCGGCTTTGATAATTTGCTGTCTACACCTGCTTCTGTCTCAATGATTTTTTGCTCAATATCTGCAGGAGGATAATTGAATTCAAGTGTGATAAATCTTTGTTTTGTGCTTTGCTTAAGCTCTTTTCCGACATTCTGGTACCCGGGATTATAGCTCATAACAAGCATGAAATTCGGGTCTGCCTCATAGACCTGGCCGGTCTTTTCTACTGAGATTGTCCTTACGCGCTCTTTTCCTGCACGGTCTGCAAGAGGGTGTGTAATGACTGTGACGTCTTTTCTTGCCTCCACAACCTCGTCAAGATAAAGTATTCCTCCGTGCTTGACTGCAACAAGCGCAGGGCCGTCCATAAATTCGCCATTAAGCAGGTATCTTCCTATCAAATCATCTGAGCATAAATCTTCATGGCAATGCACTGAAACCAAAGGCCCAAGGCCGTCTTTTGGTTTTGCTTTATCTGCTTTTTTTGCTCCTTTTGCAGGCTTTACATGTGTCAAGTCTACACTCAGCTTATGTGCCATGTAATGTATAAATCTTGATTTTCCGCACCCTGTAGGGCCCTTAAGAAGTACTGGTATGTGTCTTTTGAAAGCTATCTCAAAAAGCTTTATTTCATTGCCAACAGGCTCATAATATGGCTCTTCTGTAATCCTGTAAGATTCTATTGTGTATTCACTTGATTTAGCCATTTTTCAACCCCCCAAAAAGAATTAATCTTCGTCGCTTCTCTTTGGTGTAACGTCCATGTATAAGTTTGGAAAAAACGGAGTTCTGCCTGCTTCAAGATTTAAAAACATCCTCTGCAAGATAACTTCATTATCTATGTTTTCTATCTCTCTTTCCAGTGCTGCTTGAACATCTTCTCTTTCTGTTGCAGATAGATATCTTAATGTTTCCTCAACATCCAGCTGCAGTCCCTGCTCGCCATACTTGAATGCCCTTTTTCCAGGACCGATCTCAGAATCATATTCCCATCCAGGAATATGTGAAAGAACATTATCTGGCTGTCTTGATGTGTCTATTAGTGCATAGCGATGCTTGCTCTGCTTTGGGCCAGATATCTCTGCTAGTTTAAAACCTGTATGATTTTCTTCACCAAAGTAAATATTTCGCCTAAGCTGGCTTTGCAGCAAAGCTGTATGAGCATCTCCGCCATCTTCTTGATTAGGCCAGAATTTAGTTATATCTTCACCGTCATTGATTCTATCTTCAATATTTTCATCATGATATCTTGCCATCGTGTCTTTCCTCCCAAATATCTCTTGTTTTTAAAGTATAAATAACTTTCTATATACTTATAGGTAACAGTGACCATTTATAAAGCTTATGGTTTTTTAACTACTTTTCAGTGTCAAAAACAAAAGATTTAAATACTACTAGTGTTTACCTATTATTACCATGAAACGAGTTGATTGTATTCATTGTGGATAAACTGAATTCTTATTTTATTAGTTCCAGCTCTATGATGCGAAGTGATTGTATTCATCATCGCTAGTTCTAAATTCATTCTTGGCGGCAGTGGCGTAATGGTAGCGTATGGGACTGTGGCTCCCATGGCGCGGGTTCGATTCCCACCTAACTTTGAAAAAGTTAGGATCAAAATGCGTTCTTTGTTCAGGCTCCAGAAGCAATCTATAGGCTGTTTGCTCTGCAAACAGGGATTCAACTCTTCTCTCACCCTCACAATATCACGCAATATTAATTATGGCGGCAGTGGCGTAATGGTAGCGTATGGGACTGTGGCTCCCATGGCGCGGGTTCGATTCCCGCCTGCCGCCCTTGATTCTCAAAAAGATTTATATATAATAATGAATGCAGGTGAATTAAAATGAAATACCAAGCACCAAAAGGGATGGAAGACTATTACCCTGAGAGAGAAGCTGTAAAGAATAAGATATTTCAGGTATTTAGAGAGGTAGCCATAAGATACGGCTATCAGGAAGTGAGCACTCCTGCAATGGAGTCTTTCAAGCTATTATCTGCTAAGTCTGGTGAAGAGATAAAACAGCAGATTTTCATGATAGAGAAAAGAGGCGCTGAAAGCCTTGGCTTGAGATTTGATTTGACTGTTCCTATCACAAGGTTATTTATCACAAAGCAAAAAGAGCTTGTAAAGCCGGTTAAGTGGTTTTCTATAGGAAAGATGTGGCGCTATGAAGCTCCGCAAAAAGGAAGATTAAGGGAATTCAACCAATTGAGTGTTGAATTGTTTGGCTCTGACAAGCCAGAGGCAGATGCAGAATTATTGAACATGATAATTGACATAATGAAAGCTCTTGGATTAAGTGACAGGGATTTCTTTATCAAGATGAACAACAGGAAATTGCTGGAAGGCCTTTTATTGACTGCAATCAAGAAAGACCAGCTGGAAGCAGTTACAAGAGTTATTGACAAGAAAAACAAGCTCACAGATGCAGAGTTTGAGCAGGAACTGCTTGACTTGGGGCTGGATAATTTCAAGATCCAGAGGATAAGGCATGCTATACAGTTCAATGGCAAGCCGAGCAAGGTCTTGAAAGATATTAAAGAGCATTTTGCAGATGTTCCTGAAGAGACCAAGAGAGGAATAATTGAGATGGAGAATATCTGCAAGCTAGTTTCAGAAAAATATGTTGTACTGGACTTGTCAGTAGCCCGCGGCCTGGCTTATTACACAGGGACCGTGTTTGAGGTGTTTGACAGGCAGGAAAAATTCCGCTCAATGGCAGGCGGAGGCAGGTATGACAATATGGTGAAATTATTTGGAGGAGAAGACTGCCCTGCAACCGGCTTTGCTATCGGAGAAGCTGTAACAACTTTAGTGTTAAAGGACTGCAACAAGCTTCCAGAGCCAGAATTAGAGCCAGACTATTTCATAGCTGTCGTGAGCGAGGATGTAAGAAAAGATGCAATGAAGCTTGCAGAGAAATTAAGGAAAAAATACAAGGTTGACATTGACCTGATGGGCAGGAAACTGAAAAAGCAATTTGAATATGCGAATTCTATCAAGGCAAAGAAAGTGATTGTTGTGGGCCCTGATGAAGTCAAGGCAAAGACTTTCACAGTTAAGGACATGAAGACTGGAAAAGAAGAGAAAAAGAAGCTTTAAATAGTTTCATATATTTCTTAAGCAGCATAAAATGACAGAAGAAGCAGATTTACTAAAAATGATAGAAGAATGTGATGAAATTCTCAGTAAAGACAGCAGTAATGCCAAGGCATATTTGGATAGAGGCTCAGCAGAGTGCAACCTTGCAGCAGAATACATTGACACGAGCAAGGAAAAGATGTATCTTGAAAAAGCGATTGCAGATTTCAACAAAGTGATAGACCTAACCTCAGACAAGTCACTCTTGCAGGAAGCACACCATGAAATAGGCAATGCTTACTCTGAAATAGAGCAGCATGAAGAAGCAGTAAAGCATTTTACAGCAGCAATAGAAATTACATCAGACGTACATGCTTTGACTCCATTGTACCTCAGCCGTTCCTGCTCTTACCAAGAGCTTGGAGAAGAAGAGCTTGCCAATACGGATCATGAAAAATACGAGGCCTTGGTAAAGGTTACTAGAGGCTGATTAGCCAAGAAAATAAGTTCTAGAGTAAAGCCCATTTAACCGATGCATTTATATATCAAAACTCTACAGACTGCACTATAATCAATTGGGGTGAGCTAACTTGAAAAAAATAAAATTCTGGCATGTTCTGATAGCGCTTGTAGCTATTGTCTTGATTATTGCAGTAATAGGATATTTTCAGATAACTAAAAGCACCACTGTTGTTGCGTTCCTGAATGTTGAGGAAGGAAACGTGCAGGTCAATCATGGAAAAGGATGGATTGATGCAGTGGACGAGATGGAACTGGGATTAAAAGACAGGATAAAAACTTTAGAAGACGGATACGCATCTGTTGTCTTGTTTGAAAGCACAATCATAAGCCTTGACCCTGGAACAGAGATATTAATAGAGAACCTGGAAAAAGCTCACCAGAAAATAAAGCAGGAAGCTGGCTCTACCTGGAACAAATTTACAGGACTTGCTGGTGTTGAGGGGCTGAGCATTGAGACTCCTACAACTGTGGCTACTGTCAGAGGAACTTCTTTTGGAGTTGACATGAAATCTGTTGTGGTTGGCGAAGGCGAGGTTGAAGTTGATTTTGAGGGAGAGAAATTCATGGTACAAGCAGATGAAAAAGTTGAGATAGAAGAAGTGATGGAAGCAGGAAAATTAAGAAGAAGAGCTGTGAAGAAAGCCTTGACACAAGCTGACCGCGAGAGAGTGCTCAAGAAGATGAAGAGAGCTATCAATGTAATGAAGAAATTAAGAAAGCTTGAGATAAAGAAAAAAGAGTTCATTGCAAGAAGGCTGCAGAAAAAATACGATATCTCTGACAGGCAGGTAGATGAATACCTGGAAAAAGCCGACAAAGGAGAGTATGATCTTGAGGAGGTTGAAAGAAAATCTCCTGTAAAGATGGAATCTGTAAGCAAGATAAGGCGCGTGACAGAAAAGATTGTTGAGGAAAACAAAGCGATTGAAAGGCTACTGAAAAAAAGGGCTGCAAAAGTGCCTCTTGAAGACAAAACAGAACAGCGCCTGCTGCCTGAAAAACCTCCTGAGCCTGCAAGAGAAGACATTTCTCCTGTGCAAGCTCCTGAGAAAACAACTGTAGAAAGAAGATGAAAGTAAAACTGAAGAACTGCATATTGATTGCAGTTATTTGTTCTTTTATTTTATCTGTTATGCTTTACTTGGGAGTTTTCTCAAATATTCAATTAAAATTAAGTGATAATCTTTACGGCGGAAAGACCGCATTGGATGGCATAGTGATTGTTGCAATTGATGACAAGAGTCTGCAGGAGATTGGAAGATGGCCTTGGGACAGGTCTGTTTTTGCAAAGACAATTGAATATCTTGATTCTAGCAAGGCAATTGGTGTTGATGTTGCTTTTTTTGAAGCGTCTAAGTTAGAGCAAGACAAATTATTAGGCTATGCACTCTCTGACAAGATCGTGATTCCAGTTGAATACACTGCCTTTGCTAAGGAGAATGGAAAGATTATGGGCAAGAGATTATTGAAGCCTATCAAAGAGCTGGAAAATGCAAAAACAGGCTATGTAAATATTGTCACAGATAAAGATGGAGTAACAAGAGCAGTGAATATGGACATCAGCGATGAGTATGAGAATTTTGCTTATGTCTTGTATAAATTGTACTGGAAAAAAGAATTAAAAGAGCTTCCAGGCAGGTTCTTGGTCAATTTTGTAGGGCCTCCTAACAGCTTCAAGTATTATTCCTTGACAGATGTGTATAATGAACGGGTTGGTGCAGATGAATTCAAGGACAAATTGGTCTTTATTGGAGCGACCAGTCCTGACATGCATGATGATTATTTTGTTCCTACGTCTAAAGGAAAGGCAATGCCTGGTGTTGAGATCCATGCAAACACTGTGCAGACAATGATTAACAAGGATTTTCTTCAAGAGCAGTCAAAATTAACTGTTGTCTTATTGATGCTTGCAGTCTCTTTATTACTGGCTTTTGCTGTTTACAAGTTCAGGATAGGCGGCGAGATTATCCTGGCTCCTGCATTGATAGTTGCTTATTTGTTCTTGGCAATCTATGTTTTTAATTATGGAATATTGATGAATCTTGTCTATGTTCCTTTGGCAATTGCTGTGACATTCACTTTTGAGATAATTTATTTTTATCACAGCGAGAAAAAAGAAAGGAAAAAGGTTCGCGGAGCTTTCTCAAAATATGTTGCTCCTGCTGTTGTTGATGAATTGATGAAAGATCCTGAAAAATTGAAATTAGGCGGTGTCAGGAAAGAGATTACCGTGTTTTTCTCAGACATCCGCGGGTTTACCACGATTTCAGAGAAACTGAGCCCTGAGAAGCTTGTTCATATCCTGAATGAATACCTTACTGCAATGACTGACATCATAATGAGGCATGCAGGTGTTGTTGACAAGTACATCGGCGATGCTATCATGGCTTTCTGGGGCGCTCCGATGAAGCAGCCAAATCACGCGGAGATGGCCTGCTCAACATCTCTTGATATGATAAAAAAATTACTTGAGTTGCAGAAAAAATGGGCTAAAGAAAAATTTCCAGAGATTAACATTGGAATCGGTCTTAATACAGGGCATGCTGTAATCGGAAACATGGGATCTTATGAAAGATTTGATTTTACTGCAATGGGTGACACGATTAACATTGGTTCTAGATTAGAAGGTTTGACAAAAGCATATGGAGTTAAAATCATTGCAAGCGAAAATACTAAAAAGGCTGTTAAAGGAAAGTTTATTTTCAGAAAATTAGATTTAGTCCGCGTCAAAGGAAAGAAAAAGCCAGTTACAATATATGAGCTTGTCTGCAGGAAAAAAGAATCGAATAAAGAGATTGAAGATAAGATCAAGTCATACGAATCTGGATTGAAACTCTATTTGAGCAGGAAGTGGGACAAAGCAGTCAAAGAATTCAAGAAAGTCAATGATTTTGCTTCAAAAGAATTCATGAAAAGATGCAAACTGTTCAAGAAAAATCCTCCTCCAAAAGATTGGGATGGGGCGTGGGTCATGAGGAGTAAATAGCAAAGTTTTTAAGATATGACAGTTTATACTGCCTTATGAAGAACATAATAAAAGTTTCATTCTTGCTTTTGCTTTTATCTATTCTTGTTGCTTGTGGAAATACTTCAGAAAAACCGGCTGTTGATTCTTCAGAAAAAACACTGCCTGAATTGATGGAGGAACTTGAAGAACAGATAGATTCAGCAGAAAAAACAATGCCTGAGCTAATGGTTGAGCTTGGGCAAAAAATGGAAGAAATCGAGCCAGAGGTGCCGCAAGAAGAGCCTCTTAAGCTTGATCCTGAGAAATACGGCGAATTGATTGACAAGTATTGCAAAGAATACTTTTTGCTTAAAGGAAAATACATAGGCAGATCTGCTGAAAACGTTTGTTATACAGATATTGCTAAAGCAACTGAAGATATCTCTTTGTGTGAGCTGATTATAGATGATGAATTTTTTCCCAGGGAAGAAAATGTGGCTAATTGCTATATCGCCATTGCAGAACTGAAAAAAGATATAAGCATCTGTGAAAACATACCTGACTTGATTAATCACGAATACTGCAGGGCCGCTGTTTGGGTGGAGTTAAAAAAACCTCCGGAGATATGCGATACCTTAAAAACAGAAGAATCAAAGAAAAGATGTCATGGGGATTTGGATGAATAAATCTATTTCTTTAACTTCTTCCTAAAATCTTCTATCTCTTCTTCTTTTACTTCAGGAAAAATCTTTGCCTTGAAGCCGCAGGCCTGGCAGATGAAATCCAAAGGTGCTCCGAATCTTACTTTTGCAGGGTTGTCTAATTCTTCCTTTATATCAATGCTTCCGCATTTTGGGCATATTTTGATGTATTTTTGCATCTTGTTCAGGCGTCTGGCTTGATTCAAAGAATAAAGAAAAAAAAAATGCGTTTTATCGCATAGAATCAGAATCTTCTTCGTGGCTTCTTTTTCTGAAAACAATCTCTGCAGTAAACCGGCCTGTCGCCGCTTGGTTTAAACGGTACAGTGCATTTCTTGCCGCATTCAGCACAAGTTGCTTCATGTTCTTCGCGCGGACCGCGATCTCCACCACGACCACCTCTGCGAAAGCCTCCGCCGCCTCCGCCAAAGCCTCCTTCATTTCTGCCGCGTCGTTCCCCAAATCTGCCCCCGCGCCTTCCGCGTGAGCCTTTATTATCTCTCATGTTTTGCCTCCGAATAATTTGTTATTTATGTGATAAAAGAGTGTTGGGGTTTATAAACGTTGAGGTTTTAAATCAGTTTAGTTTGTGCACCAACCTTTATAAATCTCTTAAACTTATTAAAAACAACAATGGCGCAAGGGATGGAAAAAGTTATTCTCAATGCAGGATTAGACAAGATTGCACAAGGTATTGACGTGGAAGAGAATGTCGAAGATTGTGTAGAGGTCTTGATGAAGTTTGCAAGACGGTCTGATAATGCAAGGATGTTTCAGCGAAAAAGGCAGGGCAGCGAGATATTGCAGGAGACTATTGAACAGCTGGACCTGCCCAAAGTAGGGCTGTATTCTTCTGCGCGAGTCAAGAAAGGAAAATACTGGATAATTTCCTTCCATAAATCTGGTTATTCTGTCGCGTTTTATTTCAAAAGAGGAGAAGTTGACCAAGGCAAGAATTTATTAGAAATGGCAGAAAGAAATGAAGTGACTGATGAAGAAAAGGCTGCAGGCTTATTAAGTGCAGTAATGTCAGACAAGCATCATCATGAAGTCCTGCTGGGCAGCGAAGCAAGAGCATTGGACTTCTACGAATTAGCCAGAGTTGATGTCTTAACGCAAAAACCCAGAACATTGTTTGGCATGACCCTGCCCCTGAAAAAGACTGTGGCTAAAACTGTTTATGAGAAATAAATTCTTGTGCAGAAGCCCTGTTAGCTCACACAATTTCTGCATAGAAAAGCGTTAGATATTTATATAAGAAACGCCATTTTTCTCTTAAAACCTAAAAGGAGGTAATAGTATGACACCAATACAAATAATGGCGCTTATTGTAGCCTTGCTTGGCGCAGTCAAGCTGATTGTAGTTTTGATGAGCCCGCGGGCTTGGTTGAATAAGATTGTGAAGCCGATCTATGCAAACCCAATGGTTACAGCTGTAGTTGCATTGATAATCGGCGGAATTTCTTTGTGGTACCTGCTTAAGGAATTGACAATTGTCTATATTTTTGCAGTGATGCTGTTTGTCATGTCCTTGATGCTGCTGGGATTCTCAGCATATTCTAAAGAAGCAATAGCAATGGCACAAAAGGTACTGAAAGACAAGGACGCCATAAAAAGAGCATGGCTTCCGATAATAGTCTGGATTTTATTGTTAATCTGGGTATTTTACGCACTTTTTGCGTAAATTTTTTATTTTCTTTTCCTAATCTTTTTAAATTACAATTAATTCTATTTAGACATGCCTGCAATTGATGATTTAACTGCACTTCTGAAAGAAAAGATTGATCCTTTAGAGTTCTACAAGGACCATGCACATGATATGGCGCTGTTCTTGAAAAAAAGTTTTGAGTCTGGCAAGAATATCGGTGATGTTGTTGATGCAGTGGACTTTATTGAGATTCTTGGAGTGTGTGTTTTTGGACCAACCACTCCAGAAGAAGACCGCAAATCTCTTTTAGAAAAACAAAATCTTGGAGAAGGCATGCCAGAAGCTGGCCTTGTAAAAGGTGTTTCTGACGGAATGTGTGAGCTGACTGAGGCATCTAAAGAATGGTATGATAAATTAAGCAAGTATTATGAGACAGAAAGCAAGGATGACTTGACTGAGCTGGCCTTGTATCTGCAGCAAAAGTTTGATGATGCAGACAAGCGGTTTAGGGCATATGCGCATCACATGGCTCATTTACTGCATACTGAGATTCATCACTGCGGAACTGCTGTTGGAGAAAGATTTGTAAAATACGATGAAGATGAAGTATTAGAACAATACATGGTTCAGATAGGCATTCTCACAGGCAGCGGATTTGTCTATGAAATAACAGAAGCAGCAAAACAGTGGCATGATAAATTACAAGTAGAAGGTTTTTACAAAGATGATGAAGATATTACAAATGTTACAGAAGAAATTTCTGATGATGAGGTTCCTTTTTGATTATCCTTTTAGCGTTTCAATAGCTTTTTAAACAATCATAGTTTTCTTTTTATTAATTGGGGGATACAAAAATGAAGATGCGGCCACCTACTGATGAAGAAGCAAAAGATTTAGCACAGTATACAGAAGAACAACTAACTTATTGGGATGATATTCGCGCAAAACACAAGACACTTCCTAAAGATACAATGATTATGGCAGGGTTCTTCAAGGGTATTCTGGCAGATGTTAGGGAAAAATTTCCAAAATCCCGATTGTTGAGGGATGTTTTACACGAATATGCAAAAAGATTAGAAAGACTTGGCACTTACAAGTTAGAAGATACTGATCCAAAAATAAGATCAGATCTTTTGCTTCATGCTGCCAATTTATATCAAGAAGCTGATGAAATCTGGGGATACTTGTCTGATAATGGATTCAGGCAGATGGAGTGCTATGCAGGAGCAATACATTTCAGGAGAGAAGCAGGATTAGAAAATGAAATTGAACAGTTGGGCCTTGCAGAAAGGAAAAGTGCTTTGGTAAAAGCCGTTTTTGGCAGAGAACCTGACGCTGTGATATCAAGAGAGCAAGCAAAAGAACTGTTTGGTTATGCAGAACAAACTGTTGATGACACTGTTAAAGTTTATGTTGTTAATATTGAGGAAAAAGACAATCAAAATTCAGGGGGATAAAATGCAAGGATATTTCATCACAAAAAAAAGATAGTCAGTGACTGATAAAGAATTTGAAGCTGCTCTTGGAGAGCCGGGCGGGGATTATGAAATCGGAGACGTAAGAAAAGTAGGAAAAACAACAATGAAAGTTTATGGAATCAAGGAAGAAGGCGCGGTTGCAGGCAGGATTGACGCATCTTTCAGGCCCACTCAAACTTCTGTCGTGATTACAGGAAGCCAGGCAGAAGATATTGCTAACAAATTAATTGAAGAAACTGATTTTGATTGGGAGCCGCAGTAAATCTTTCTTAAGATGGTAGCTAAAATAGAGTCAAAGATAATAAAGTTTGACAAGAAATTCCAGCATTTATGCAAAAGAAAGTATCGCGGTCATCCGAAAGGCTGCCCAAACTATGGCAAAAAGCCAGGATGTCCGCCAGGCCCTTTGCTTGATGAAGTTTTTGATTTAAACAAAGAAATGTGCGTTCTCTATACTGAATATGCTGTGGGAGAGCGCGCAGAAATAATGAAGCAAAATCCAAAATTGAAGACACCCGGGCAATGGTATAATTCAAGGTATTGGCAGGATGCAGCAAGATCACAGCATGCAAAAGAAATACTTGCCGATGCTGCGCCGATGCTGAACATCACTCCAGACAGACTTCTCAGACTGAACCTTAACATTTTTTTTGGCTTGGGCACAGTCAAGCCGTCTGAAAGAAAAGCGTTTTTTAATCTGGGTGATTTAGTGCTGGATAAGACACCAGAAGCAAGAGGAGTTAATGTAACAGACCTGATGCAGAAGTTAGGCATAGAGCTCCGTTGGGGACAATGGCCTCCTCCGCACAGCTTAGATAACACAACATACGTTGTTTCCCTGCTTGGGCATCCTTTATGAGAAAAATTTTTATAATAAAGCCTATTTCCTTAAAATATGAAACTAAAACCAGGCATAGGTTCTGAGATGTATCAATTTCTTTTTGCACAGATGCTTGACCACAATGCAATAATTTACATAGGAGACACTGTAAGGACAGTAATAAACACAGAAAGAAAAGGCATAGCAGGAAAAGTAGTAGAAGCAAAAGTGACAGGAGTGCATTTTGATGGAGTGATGATGGCTGAGATGGATGACGCAAAATACATTCTTGATGTTCAAGGCAAAAGGCATTATGCAGGAAGGATGGACTTGGAAAGAATCTCGCAAACTCCAAAAAATGAAGAATTAGAAGAATCTATTCGCGAAGCAATGGATACGCTGGATGAACCTGTATATAACCCAGCATATAAGCGCCTAACTCCTAGCTCGAGGAAATAATTTCTAAATCCAAAAGCTATTTAAAACAAAGCAATTTTCTAGTATTTTATGGGGGAAGACACTTATGTTGCAGTTGGATTAATCGCACATACTGACAGGGATCCCACTCCTGTGGGCTTCAAGACATGGGCGGCATATGTTGATATGTTGATGAATGGCAACCAAGTCCAGGATGGAGAATACTTTGGTCTTGCTCCAAAATATGCAACAGTAGCAATACATGTTCCGTTGAAAGAGCCAGTGAAAGAAAGCGGTCTTGAAAGAATAAGCGAACAGCTGCAGGAAGCTCTTAGAACAGGACAGGATATTAGAATCGAGTTGTAATTCTTTAATTTGAACCGAAAATCCTCCGGAAAATTCTCAGCAAGGCATATAAAGAGTAAAAATAAAGAAATAAGCATCGCTTAACCAGGCGACGCAGAGAGCTTACACCTAAAGTACATTAAACATTTGAAGTATATAAAGTTTTTCATGCCGGCGTCGCTTAATCTGGTAGAGCGGAGAGCTTACACCTCTCTGCCCGAAAGGGTTTCTGGGTTCAAAACCAGGATGAGGTAATCTCTCTGGGTGAAAATCCCAGCGCCGGCGAACTTCAAAATAAAAAGAATTAGAAAATAAAAAATTTAAAGTGTTTCTATTCCAAGCTCTTCATTAAAGTGTTTTGCTTGAGGGCTTGATTGGGTTGGATCTGCTTTGCCAAGGATCCACGGTGATTTTACTCCAGTAACGATGGTCATCACCATAAGTTTTCCTTTCATGTCTTCTGAGACTCTTGCGCCCCAGATAACATTGGCGTCATCATCCATGCTTTCTGTGACTAATTCTCCTGCTCTGCTGATTTCATCAAGGGTCAGATCAGGTCCCCCACAGACATGTATCAGAGCCCCGGTTGCACCATTATAACTTATGTCCAGAAGAGGATTGCTTAATGCTCCTTTGACAGCTTCTTCTACCCTGTTGTTTGTGTCAGAGCTTCCTACTCCGATAGCTGCCACTCCGCCATTTGTCATTATTGCCTTTACGTCTGCATAGTCTAGATTGACAAGGCTTGGAACTGCTATTGTCTCAACTATTCCTTTTATCATTGTGGAAATCAATTCATTTGCCACTGCAAATGCCTGCTGTACAGGTAAATTTCCTGCAATACAAACCAGTCTGTTGTTATCAATTACAATAACAGTATCGCAGACTTCTCTTAATTGCTGAAGGCCAAATTCTGCTTTGTCTATTCTTGCTCTTTCAATATTAAACGGCATGGTCACTGTGCCAATTACAATGGAACCCATTTCTTTTGCTACTGAAGCCACCACAGGGGCTGCTCCTGTTCCAGTTCCTCCGCCTTGTCCTGCACAGACAAATACCATGTCTGTGCCTCTTAGTGCTTCTTTTATCTGAAGCATGCTTTCTTGAGCAGCTTCAGCACCTCTTTGTGGATAGCCGCCGCATCCAAGTCCGCGTGTCAAGTCACGCCCAATCAAGAACTTGCGGTCAGCTGAAGAAATATCAACATGCTGTTTGTCTGTATTCACAGCGATTATCTCTGCACCACGGATGCCTTTCTTGTATAGCCAGGAAACCATGTTATTTCCTGCACCGCCGATGCCGATGACTTTTATGTTTGCCTGCCCGAAGTCAGCTTCTTGCGGAGCAGCTTTTTGTTCCATTGCGCTTTTTACGATGAATTCCATTTTCACTCAAAACCTCCTCGATCTTTGGTTGTCTTTGGTATGAATAAGATAAGGCTCTCCAAATGTTTGTGGGTTTGGGGGGGTGGTCTTTTAGAGAAACAGTGGAGAGCCTTTGTGACAGCATGATACCGTTCCTCTATGCTAATATCCAAATGTCAATAATTTGTATACTGATATAACCAATTCTCAACTCATATATAAATGTTTCTATATTTTTATATACTACAGCGGTCATGTCGGGATTTTATAGTACAGTATAGAAAACACAACATTTATATAGGATTTAGTATTCCCGTCTATTCGGGTGTGGTATTAGAGAAAGGTGCGAGAGAATGGTAATCTTATTTGATCGATTTAATCTGCCGTCAGATGTTTTTGAAGTGATATTTTCTACTGAGCAGCAGAGAATTGTGGCAAAAGAATTGATTAAATTCATGGCAGACCATAACTGCGAGATTACCAAGACACAGATGAGCTTCTTTGCAACGCAGCTGCACGACGGCAAATATGAGTGTGTTCTCGACGAGGGGCCGCACAAGGGAAAGAAAGCAAAACTGAGTTACAACAAAAGGCAGTTTTATGACAGGATTCTTACGCCGATGAAATCAATGGGCCTGATTGACTACGACCTTTACAAGAAGACATACAAGATTTCCAACAAGTTCTCTAATGACCTTATGAAGATAGGCCTGATGTGGAAGGCAGAATTAAGGAAGTATGGCATCAATAGTTGATGTTTTTTAAGATTATCCTCTATTTCTTTAAATAGGAAGATAAAGAGGTTCTCTATTGCTGCTGCGCGCTGTTTTTTTAACTGTCTTGTATAACTTCCGGATTTTCTCTCCGCTGAATGTCTTGACTGCACGCTCTCCTTCAAATACCCTCAACAGATAAAGCCCGCGGCCTGTTTCACTCAAGCCAAGCACGATTTCTCCATCAACCTCCTTATAGAAATTAAAGCGAAAAATACCCATTCCCCGCTTTTTTTTTGCTGCTGCCATACCAATGCCCTGAAAGAAATGACAGCATATTTTCAAGAGTTAAATTGCTCATATCCATTATATCATCCCCCACAAAACAAGAAAAAATGTTAAGAATATTTAAAGGTTTTCTAAAAGGATAAAATGGTAAATTTGGTCGCTGCGCAGAATTATCATCTCTTAGTTACTTTAAAGTAGTTACGAAACACAACATTTATAAATAAGCAAAACATCATATGCACTATGATATTAGACAATCTTGAAGCCCGGTTAAAAAAGAACGGCACTCTTGAAGCATTTAATAAAGATACTGCTGAAATAGATGAAGATGTTAGAAATCTACTAAAATTGCTCTTTGGTGTTGCTTCTGAATTAGATAACGCAAAACAAGAATATGTGATTCATGGAGGATACGCAGTATTGGTTCATCTGGCAGATTGTTTAGGAACTAAAGCCATACCTAAATGGCGAGGGTCTCACGACCTAGATTTAGTTGCTAATGAAAGAATAGTGACTATGCTTAAGAGCTATCTTAATATCCTTAGCGATAGGGAAAGCCAAAGAGTCAAAGGAAAAAGAACCTTAAAAGTCCTACTTGAAGAATCTGAAAAACCGTATAAATTAGACTTGAGAATGATTGAACAGTTCGCAGACGATTCTGCAGAGACATACCGTGGCGAAGTAGATACTTTAACTGTGTATGGCATCTCTGTTAGAGTTCCTAAACTAATGCGATTATTAAAAGATAAACTGAGTGTTTCAAGAAATCTTGAAAGAGATAACGTAGACATCTTAAATTTGATTGGTGTGCTTTATCTTAGAAAAACTCCTGCAGAAAGAGTAATTGGCGGACTTGATTTAAAGGAACGAAAAAGATTGTATTCCTTGATTGCTGCCGACTCTGCCAAGGAAAAATTTATAAAGGAGAATGTCTTGATAGAGGTTAGTGACAAGTATCTGCTGCGTTTTAAAAAACAACTTAAAAAACGAATAAAATGAAAATACAAACATATCAAGGAGAAAATATTAGAGCCATCTTAGATAAAGCCCCTTATGATTGGAGAGCTACAGGGACATATGGTGTAGAAAGATCATTAAAAAATGGCAAGATATCGAACATATTACTAATCTATGTCAATTCCAGAGATTTAAAAGAGTGGGATAAATATCTAACAGCTAATTCTGTCAAATCAACAAAAGTTTTGCCCGATCTAAAACTTGTCGGTGTTGATACCCTTCCAGAATCTTCAAAAAAAGATAGAAACGTAGTGGATATAAGCCACCTTATTGCTGATTTAGAGAAAGTCGCTCCACGGTATCGTGAAACACATCCTGAAATCGTAGAGCATTTAAGCGATGTTGCTTAATTCTTAGTCACTAAATAGTGATTACAAACCAAAAGCTTTATAAAGGGCGTTTGCCTTTAGTAAATCAATTACCTTTAGAGGGGTGGAAAAATGAGTGAAGAAAAATTAGAAAATATGATTCAAAATGGACGAGCAGTAATTGATGCTTCTCCTGATGGTTTTATTTGGTGTCCTTTAGATGATGGATTTATGTGTGACTTAGACAGAAGGGCAGAGTTAATAGAAAAATATAATTCTGGAGATACTGACGAGCTAAATAAAGAGCTGCTGCCTGGAGCAGTGTATGCAACCTTTGAAGAAATAGAAGGCGCAAGCAGGTCAAGCGGTGGAGTTGTCAAGATTGATCCTGTAACAGGCAAAATCGTAAGTCTTCATACCCAAGATGAAGGAACTCGAACATACTTGACAGCGGCTTTTGGAGGCCCGCATATTAACTTTTTTGCATTTAATGATAAAAAGCCAACAGAAAAACCAACAGTCACAATAAAGATTGAATACAACGCTAAAACCGGCAAATGGAACTTTGAAGGGCCGCTTCTAAAAACACAAAAAAGCGACTTGATTAAGGGGTTCTTAAATATACATCCCTTTGCAAAAGATTCTGGGAAGACAAATCAGCAGGACAAATATACTATCGAACTGAACTGGTACCACAAGACAGATCATGCTGAAATTGTCAGCGACAATACAGGAAATCCCCACTATAGAAATATCCTTTTAGAAGGCGCGTGGGCAGAATTAAGAAGCGCGGAATTAAAAGGTAAACTTTAGGAGGAAAACCAAAATGACTGAAGAAAAATTTATCCCAAAAAAAGACTTTAAAGAAGATCTCACGCAAACTTACTTACTAGGTAAAGAGAACTTTCAAAATCCTGAAAGTCCTATTGTAAAACATGAAACCTTATGCAATAAATTGTTTGCAATGGAACTTGCACCTTCTATTGACATGTCAAACGTAAGAGCAGAAGACAGGCCTTATGTTCACGAGGTTGTGCAATACCTTAGACAGAATGGTTTAAGACCAGAACTAAAAGGCAGTGCGCTTATGGGAAACATGTATGGTGATATTGACATTCTTGCAACAGGAAGTCTTGAAGATCTAACAAACGTGACACGGGCGCTTAATGGAGCACAAGATATTGCAAATCCATTCTACAGCACAGCTGCAGACGGTGAAGAGTATACTGTTGCGCATGAAGGCGAAAATGTTGCTTACATGCACGAGAATCTTGCACAGCTGTTCAATATACTTGTCGGCGACACAAAAATTCATCTCGGCCTTAAAGGATCAGGCGTGATAGGAAGTTAATTTTTTTATTTATTCTATTTTTGTCAGAATCTCAACTTTATCGTCTACAAGCAATGTATGTTCTGCCTGTGATACAATTCCTTTGTTTTTCTCGACCAAAGGAAAAATTAATCACTATTAAGTGATTAGAAAACCGAAGATTTAAATACTTTTGAATATTAACATGTAGCACCATGAGCAAAGATGAATCTGCGGAATTTCAAACAAAGGAATTTCAAGAGGATGAATTTAGACAGGTAATTGAAAGGTCTAAAGAATTAATAGCCAGAGGGTATTTTACTGGAATAAATTTTCTGCAATCAGAGGAGCCTCTGCCGACAAATTCTATAATCGTACACTTTCTTCATGATAGCAAACAGCATTTGGATGAAATCATATCCACTGTGCCTGCTGCGCGTTTGGTAGTCCCTAGATTCACTTGCTATATGTTAGATCCTAAATATTTTCAAAAGCCCAATTTTGCTGAAGAATACAAAGATGCGGTTTTTTTCGATTCTAATTTCAAGATAATTACAGTTGAGGATGCGATTGCAAACCCTTTGGGTACGACAGTACTCAATAGAGAGTTGGATTTAATAGTCCCTCTTCACGACAGTAAAGATTTATACGATACTGTGCATGCTTTGCAAGAGGCAGACGAAGAAGGCCCGTATCAATGGATAGATCCAGTTCTTATTGTAAAAACAAAAACGCCCGTTACTGCTCTAGAAGGTTTTGTTGACAAACAGTACGTTAGTATCGCAAAAGAAAGAGAAGAGTTTTATTCAATCTTAACCGACGAGGAAAGAACAGATGCCCTATCAAAATATTTAGATAAATTATGTGCTGCCACAAAAATAGGGACATTACAAAGAAGCGATATTGTTTTCAATACAAGTCAGGTAAACGAAAAGTTTGCAGACTTTCTAGTTAATATTCAGAACCAGCTTCAAATCTTTGAATAGTTTCTCTCAACTTTTGTTTAGAATAAACATCAGTAAGTTTTTGAGGTCCTCCGCCACGCACTCCTTTTTCAAACGCCTCTTGTAATGGATTAGAAATACCGTTTTTATGTATGCGGTACTTATATTCTATTTCTCCCCAGCCATATCGCCATTCACTAATACATCCGTCATTGGGCAATTCTGCAAGAACTTCAATTAATTTTGGTAGATTCTCCTGACTAATACAGTCTAAACCTTCTATTTCTGGATCTTCTGATGCTTTTCTTAGTGTTTCTACTAACATTTTCCTATGTGTTATATGCCTCCAGAAGTATATAAATCTTTTGAAATAAATCTGGCAACATGCGTAAAATAACTAATTCTTAGTCAGAATCTCAACTTTATCATCTACAAGCAAAGTATGCTCTGCCTGAGAGACAATTCCTTTGTTTTTTTGTTAAACAACAATTAATTACTATTTAGTAGTTATAAACCAGAAGATTTAAATATCCTGCTAATTTAGAAATACTCAATGATACTTATCCATGATTTGACAGGGATTTGTGAAGATAAGAGAAAAGAAGTGATTGCCTGCTTAGACGAATTATTGACATATAGAGATTCAGATGGTTTGTTAGTTCCGGTGATTTCTGGATACAATTGGTACGCAAAATTAACAAAATCTGACCGCGTAATTACTTTCTCTAATATTCATGAAACAGAATCCTACAAAGAAGATATGTTAAGAGATTTAGAAGAATTAGGATATGACCATAAAGATATACTAAATCAAATAAGGGAAAAAGCAGGTGCGTTCATACATGACCTTGAATTCAGACTAAGAGATGATGACGGCAATCTGCTCCCTGGATTGAGAATAAAAGACACTCGAACAGGAAAATACATTGACTTGGAGAACTACCAAGATGCCTTGATAAATTACCAAGAATTTACTGATGCAGAAGGTTGTTTGATTGATGAAGACCAAGGGTGGGAGTTAGATATGCCATTTAAAGGGGAGCGAGAATTAATGAGTCTTGTGAATCTCTTTCTAAAAAAATCCGGAAAGCATATTTATGATGTAAGAGGCAACATAATCAAAGAAACAGACGAAGAACAAGACGCGCGAGCTCCTTGGTCTGATGCATACAAAGTTCCTGTTTTGCTCTTAGGCGAAACCGCTTTGCGTTATGCAGATAAATTGCCTCAGTTTGTTCCAGTAACTAAATTTGCACTAAAAGAAAACAACAACGAAATAAGTTTCATAATCCATAACAACATAAAATATTTAAAAAGCTTGAATCAATATACTCAATTACTTAGATTTGGATTTGCTGAAGAAGAATGTCTGGGGAATAAACCGTTCATAAGGTATGTTGACGAAATATAAACAAATAAGTCGATACCTTTAAATAGTTAAATAACTATGTAATAACCATGCCAACAGAAACAATCGTAAAAGATCCTAAGCGAATGACCCTTTCTGAAATAAAGCAGACACTAACAAATATTATCGCTTATGAGCAAGAAACAAGAGAGTCTTGGGTAGTCCTTAAAATGCAAAACAGGCAATTAGGCGCGATTCACTATGTAACATCACAAAAAGAAGCAGAAAAAGAGATTAATGCACCAGTATCCAGCAATCCAAGAACGTGTGAATGGGGCTTAAAATTTTATTCTCGTTCTGATTTAGAGCAATTAAAAGAAAAATATAGTTAAATAAGAAAAACAAAATTATATTCTTGGATTTTTAATTCTTAGTCAAAATCTCAACTTTATCATCTATACGCAATATGCACTCTGCCTTTACTCCTCGACTAATGACATTAAGAACTGGATAATCTTCATTATTTCTTCCTTGTTTTTCTCATAAAAAGAGATATCAACTGCTTCACCGTAATAATTTAGCCTGTTCCTTAAGTAACTCATTTCTGAAATCAAATTAGCTTCAAACTCGCGGTCTGAATTCTTTCGGTAAAAATAAGAGATGAGGCATTGATGATTCTTTGATTTCAAACCGTGTTTTAGCAATAATGCCACAAGCAATTCCTTGATAATCTCATAATAACCCTCAATGATAAAAGAAACATTGTCTTTATTAACTTGCTGGCTGTCAATAAATTTTCTTCTTTTACTGACTGTATCGAGTATGGAATTGATCTTTTCCTTGTCAGGAGTCACGGTTCTGATAAATTGCCGCTTGCATTCGCCCCAATCCATCAAATTCATCTTATTTTAAAAAACCCCTCAATCTTGATCCCGTTAACCACGTTATTAAATAAGTTGTCTGGCAAATCATTGATATCCCGCTCAGCAAAAAGCTGGATTTTGTGGCCTAGTATCTTCTCAAATTGGGCCAGGTCCAAATCCTGCTTCTTTAAGGCTTCAACAAACAAGTCAATATCACTTTCTTTAGCTGATTCGCCTTTCCTGAAACTGCCAAAAAGAATTATGCACGCAGGCCTTAACTGCTCAGCAAGATATGCTATCAAGCCGCTTTCAAATAACTCCTTGATATAAAAAAAGGTCTTTTCTGTCTTAAACAAAGCAGTATTGGCTGCCTTGTTTTCTTTAGTCACCCTCCTGCTCTTTTTAAGCTCTCTTAGATACTTGTGAACAGTTGATTTTGGAATCCTTGTCTTTTTGGCTAGTTCCCGGACTGTAAACCGCTTCTCAGGATACTCGTAAAAAATCCTCAGAATTTTGTCCAGATTATTGTACTTTAGTCCCATTTTATGTCCTTAAGTCCCAATAAATGGACTAACTATTTAAATGTTGTGTTCTTGGTCAGAATCTCAACTTTATCCTCTATCAGCAAAGTATGCTCTGCCTGTGAGACAATTCCTTTGTTTTTCTCTGGCAGTGGAGGAAACTGCTTTATTATGTCGTTTTTCAGAAGTTCTCTTAAAGCAAAATTAGTCTTTCCTAAGCCGAATTTTCTTGAAAGCCATCTTGTTGTAAATGGCAAAGTTTTGTAGTTCTCTGCAACAAATTTCAGGATTTCCCGTGCAAAAGGGCTGCGGACAGGCTTTGGATTTGTGAGCATAAAGATGTTTGCTCTTTCTTTTTCATATATCATTCCTGCCCCGTTTGTTGCAAACGGCTCTATTGCGATTATCATACCTTTTTTTAATTCTGTCTTGTCTCCTGTGTCAAAATTAGGTATTGTTGGTTTTGTGTGGATGTCATAATAATCCAGCCCATGGCCAGATAAGTTTTTTACAGGCGAGAATCCATAGCTTGATATTGTCTCTTGTATTGTCTTGCCTATCTCTCCCAAGGAAGTTCCTATCTGGACTATCTTTATTGCATTGTTCAATGCCTCTCTTGATGCTTTCACTAATTCACTCCATTTTCCGCTTAAGTCAACTGTCAGTGCATTGTCGCCAATAGCGCCACTGACATGAACACCAACATCCAAGCAGGCCACCTGGTTCTCAAAGATGGTCTTGTCATCTGGGTCTGCGCAGTAATGTGCAGCGATATTATCGCAGCTTATCTGCGCTGGAAAAGCAATCTGCCCTCCTAAGTCAATTATTTTTTTCTCTATCATGTCAGAGACTTCAAGCAAAGAAGCTCCTTTCTTGATTAATCCGCCGCCATATTCAAGGGCTTGCGCTGCTATTTTTCCTGCTTTTCTCCAGTGCTCTAAATCCTCTGGAGTTAGGCCGTCTAAGACACTTTTCTCTTCCATGAAAAACGAGAAGAATTAAGACATTTATAATTGTTTGGGTATCAGGCTTTCTTTAAGCTGATCTAGCTGTTCTTTGACTGATGCAAACTCGTTCTTGCGCCTGTCTATCTCATTCTCAAAAGCATACATCTTGTCAAGCGTTCCTTTTGTGTCAAGTATCTTCTTGTCTGCTGCTTTGCCTGCCGCAATATCCAGCCGGTCTATGCTTTCTTTTATCTTGTCAATCAGCTCAAGTATCTCATTTATAGACTCGCGCGCAAGGTCAAGCTTGTCAATTTCCTTGTGCTCAAGCGCTTCCATAAGCGGTCTGGACGCCTCAAGTTTCTGCACGACATCAGCCATCAGGATCAGTGTCTTGAATTCTACTGAAAGAAATTCATAATCGCTTTTCACCCTGCTGATTGTCTCAGGGTCTTCTTCTCTCTCTTCTGCCTTGTTTATCCATTTGTTTATCTTTTCAAGAGACTCGTTTGCAGATATGACCCTGTGCTTGAACCCGTCAAAGTTCTGCACACTGGCAAGGCCTTCAAGCTGACTCAGCTCGCCTGCCATGTTGTCCATTTCCTGCAATACCTGATCAAGCTCATTTTCCTGCAGAGTGCATCCTGCAGTCAGAACAAGTGCAATGAATAAAATCAAAATCTTTTTCATACTGACTGATAAACAAGAGGAATATAAAAAAGTTCTGTTATTAACCGCGTCAGCACATCATAGGATGATCTTCCAGCAATATTCCTGGCTCATCATAGACAACACTGATGCATACTTCAAATATTTCTTCGCCAGTTCTTTCGTCTACTGAGTCAAATACAATTGCTTCTATGCTGTCTTCGCTTGTGTACTTTCCTGAGAAAAAGTTTTTTGCAAGGCCTGGAAGTATATTTTCGCATATATCTCTGCTGTCTTTTGCGCCTTTGCAATTCAATCTCCTAACATAAGCTTTAGGTATCTTTAAAGTAAAGTTAAATCCTAGAGGATAATCTGCGTCTGTTGTTTTCCAGCCTCTTCGTGCTCTGTTTGTGTCTTCTTCTTTTGTGTCAAAAGGCTTGAAAACAGCATTTTGAGCTATTAAATTATCATATCCTTTCTCTAGAACAAGCATGTCTAGAAAATATTCTTTTTCTTTCTCAAGGAATTCATGGTAATATTCGTCTTCCATCTTAGTTACCTTTGGTTCTCAAATTATTTATATATTCTGACATAAATAAAAATAAAATTTTAGTAGACTAAAGCTACTATTTTTCTTTGGATCTGGTCAAATCTTATTCTTCCAGGGTCTGGAACTGGATTGTTGTCGCCTTGGAAGATAGCATACCAGCCGTCCTCGTCTTGTCCGACTTCCTTGACTCTGTGGATTATGCTTCCATACGCTGTCTTGTATGAAACCATGTCACCGACCTGGACATCAGTTGTTCTCTGTGGAACAACCTCGATCGCGTTGTGTTTTGCGTCAAACACAGGGTCCATAGAGTTTGTGTCAGCAAAAGCAGCCAAGATAGGCTGACTGACATCTATAACAACTTTGTCTGGGTAGACGTGAATCTGATATTCTTTGATATAGTCTCCAGGAGAGTCCCTCTCAGGAATCAATTCTGGAAATCTGCTGTATTCTGGACCAAATATGCTAAAGTCAATGTTCTGAACCTCTTCCATGGTTATCTCCCTGTAGTCAGGGATTGTTGCTGGTTCAGGTTCAGGGCATACTGGAACTTCTGGGCATACCTGTTCTTCTGTATCTTCAAAAGTCTTTACTGGTTCAAGGTCTGCACTGTCTATTGGCACAGCTACTGGAACTGTATCTTGAGTATCATTAACTGAAGTCAAGTTAGCTCCGATTGCTCCGGCTGCAGCGCCTATCGCGAATACAACCATAAGCATCACTGCGAACAGTTTTTTTTTCAGTTTCATTTTAGTGTACCACCCCTCAGTAATCACTGTTATTACTGAATATGCATGTTCTAGTATATAAATGTTTCTATTTTTGCTACTAAGAAATAGTAAAAACCACCTAAAACGCCTGAAACCAATTTCTCTAATATAAAAAATAATATCCTTCTAATATTTTTCTATATAAAAAAGAAATCAATATTTAGCTAAAAATCTCACTTAAAAGGCGGTTGAGTTTAGCATCAATATCAAGCAAGACCCTGCTTTTCTCTGCCTCAGCCTCTCTCTTGTACCTTTCTGCTGTATCTCTTGGAGCACCTTCTGCCTTTTTTTGCAGTGCTTCATCAATATCTGCAAATCTTTTCTCTCTTGACAAATAAGCGTTCAAGTAATCATGGAACAGTTTTCTTTCGTATTGTACTGCATCAATCAAGGCATCTGGGGTATTGCAGTCCCTGCCCAATATATCTGTCATTTGAGTGAAAGGCGCATATTCTGAGGCATGCTCTCTTAATTTCTTTGAGTCAACATATGCCCGCAAGCCAGGCAAAGTTTTTTCTTCTAGCGGCAGTTTGCCTGCAAGATTCTGTATCCTTGCCTTCAAATCTTTCATCGCAGCCCTTGTATTATCCATTGCAGTTATCTGCATTGTTTTAGATTCAACCCATTTATAGAATGCATCAAAAGTCTTTATTCCAGGCATTACATTGTATTCCTTCACAAGCTGTCTTTTTCTTTTTTCCAGTTTTTCCTGATCTTTCAATATATCATATACTTCCATTACACGTTTTGTTGCCTGAACCTTGCTTCTCAGCCCGTCTATTTTCTTTACAGTCTTTATTAAATCCTCTGCCTCATCAAGCCTCTCTGCAGTTTGCAGTATTCTTTCAGCTGTCCTTAGATCTCGCTCTATCTGTCTTTTTGTGACACTCTCCCAGTCAGCGTACAATCTTTTTCTTATCTTTTCATCATTTTTCTTGGCAAGAGACTCGAGGCGCGCGTGGATTGTATCCAGCCTTTTGTAAGTTTTCTTGAATCTTGACATGAATTCTTCTTCTTTTTGCTCAGCATCTTCCTGCTCTGCAATGACTTTGACTGCCTGCTTGAATTTTGTGGCGCTTGTGTAGCCGTATTTTTCTGCAAGATTCAGTTTTTCTGCATCAACAAGGTCCTGGTTCTCTGCAAGTGCCTCGCGGCATGCATCTACATATGTCTGAAGATATATCCTGTTGTGGCTGTCTAAAAGATCGCTGTCTGCAATCTCTTGGTCAGGATCTGCAGCTCTTTCAAGCAGTCTTTTTTTGTCTGGCGCATCAGCTTCTGCAAGGATTTTGCTCAAGGCATTTTTGTCAGAATATGCAAAGTCCCTTATCTTCAGGACTTCTTCCTGCAAAAGCCCGTCCATTCTGTCCAGCATGCATGGTGCCAGGAATCTTTCATTAACAACTGTTTCAACTGCATTCAATACCAGATAATATACTCCAATCAGGTTAAAGAATGCATTCTTGTCCTGCAGGTTTTTGTCGCCGTGCATCATTGAATAGCCAAAAATGTCTATGCTCAATCCAGGATTGTCTTCTATGTATTTGTGCACGATTTTCCTGACAGCGTGATATCTTGAGTGCAGGTCTGCAACATGCTTTGGCATGATCTTTGACATTGTTTTTGGCATGGATTCCAGCTCAAGAAGGCGCGTAGCAAGCACTGCGTTCTCTTTTCTTAGTTCTTCGATTGATGCTGCATCTGCAACAGCTTCTTTTGCTTCTAATTCTCTCACTTTTTCCTGCAGTGTTGCAACTGTTTTGTCTGCAGTCTGCAGGTTTTTCTTCAATATATTTACGGTTCTTTCTGCGTGCAGGCTGAGAAGATTTTTTGAGTCCAGCAATTCTTCTTTTGATTTATATATTCCTTCTACTGCTTTTTGCATGCGCTGCATGCTTTCAATCATTATCTTGAGAGAATCAATAGGATTTTTGCTGCCAAGGTCTTCTGTTTTCAGGCCAAGCAGCGCGGATAATTCACTGTATTTTCTTTCTCCTTCTTCAATAATATTTCTTATCTGCTCTGCCTGCAGATTTTTTTGTGCTAGGACAGCATTCAGTCTTTCAGTGAAGCCGTGAACTTCTTTTTTTGCGAGCAGGTATGCTTCACGAAGTTCTTCAGGAGTCTGAGGAACATCGTCAAAGTGCTTTACTTCCTGGATTCTTTCTGGCTCTGCTTTTTCTTCTGCTTTTCTAAGCACTCTTAATATATATTCTTTTGACAAATCAGTCTCTATGCTTAATTGCTCTGCTGCCTTGTCAAGCCCTCTTTCCAGCGTGTCTCTTTGTTTTGTCTGCACAAAAGAAATATTTTTTAATTCTCCTGCAAGCAGATTGTTTAGTGCCAGTGCTGTTCTGTAATTAAGAATTTTAACTGCAAATTCGCCGTTGTCTGCTTCTATTACATAATCATCATTCTCGCTGAATTTCCCAAGAGCCGCCTTCACGACATTCTTGTGTCTGGAATGCATCACCCCATATCCTGATGCACCAAATATCTTGGGAAGAGTGTTGACAAAAAAATTAGTCTGCTTGTTTGCCTCTGCAATCAATACAGCTTCATCTTCTTTTCTTTCCGCAAGAGCATCTTCTACTGTTGTTGTATCCTGCACAAGCGATGCTTTTTCTTTCTCTATCCTTTGGATAGTGCTGTCTCTCTGGCTTATCTCTGCATCTCTCCTGTTTAGTTCTTTTTGAAAATAATTAAAACCATCTTCAAGTGTCTTGATCGGCTTTCCAGTTAAAGCAAGAATCTGTGTCAAAAGACTCTTTTCCTGCTTTGCAAGCTTCCTGTATTTTTGCAAAGTATCTTCCTCATAAGTGCCTGCACGCCTTTCTTCTGTCATCCTGACAGCTTCTACAGTAAATTCCTGTTCTCGTACCGCACTTTGCAGCAGCTCCTTTAAGCCAGGATCTATTTCCTGATTATCAAGATCTGTAAGTCTGACTACCTTTTTCCTAGCTTTAGAACTAATTTCTTTTTCTTCTGCCATATTTGCCTATATAATAGGGGGGGATTTATAAATCTTGCGGATTTAACCACTGCATAGTGAGTATTTAACCAATAAAGCAGAACTTATAAATAGAACGGCCATTTTTTCTCTTATCGGTGGGAAAATAATGAATATTTCAAATATCTTGATGATAGCATTCTTGATAATCCTTAGTCTTACGATATTCATATTCAGGAAGAAATTCAAGTTCCACAGATTTGCAAAGATATTCTATTTTGGGATGTACAAGACAAAAGTGGGATTAAGGTTGATGGATAAGTGGGCAAATAAGTATCCGAGGATATTAAGAAGATTGTGCTATGCTGCGATTGCAGTCGGATTCATCGGCATGGTTATAGTTGTAGTTGACTTGGCCAAATCACTTTATTCAATACTTGCAGGAACATCCACCTTGACAGTTGGACTGGTATTGCCTGTTGAAGCCAAAGGAATCTTTTATGTTCCTTTTATTTACTGGATTATTGCGGTTTTTGCAATTGTTGTTGTGCACGAGTTTGCGCACGGATTGATTGCAAGGCTGCACAAGATCCGCGTGAAAAGCTCTGGCGTTGCTTTCTTGGGAGCGATAATCCCTATCATTCCAGCTGCTTTTGTTGAGCCAGATGAAAAGCAGTTAAGAAAAGCTTCAAGATTCAAGCAGTTGAGTGTCTATGCAGCAGGGCCTTTTGCAAACATTATTTTCGGCTTTGCTTGTTTAGGAATATTTGCATTACTGCTTAATCCTCTTGCAGCCTCTGTATATAATTTAGAGGGTGTCAAGGTAAATGATTTCATGGGCGTTGACAGCCCTGCAGAGATAAGCGGCATGGCAGCAGGAGATGTGATCACACAAATCAATGACAATGAAATAAAGAATACAGATGATTTCATTAATGCGATTGACAAGGCAAATCCAGGTGATGTTGCAGAGATACAGACAAAAGAAAAAACTTATGAAGTATTGTTAGAAGAAGATCCTGTTGAAAAAGATGCTTTCCTTGGAATCTGGGTGTCAACAGAAAAGTCAATGAAAAACAAGAACCCGTTCTCTTATCTTGTAATATGGCTGACTGACTTGTTTTACTGGTTATTCTTGCTAAACTTGGGAGTAGGATTGTTCAACCTGATTCCAGTCGGCCCGATTGACGGCGGAAGGATGCTCCAGACTGTTTTAGAAAAAGTGATGCACACTAAAAAAGCAACAAAAGTGTGGCATGCTGTTAGTTTTGTTGTGCTGGCGATAATTTTAAGTAATATAATTTATGCATTTGTGGCATAAGCGCGATATTGTGAAGGCGAGAGAAGAGTTAAATCCATGTTTGCGTGAGCAAACATCATATCGATTGCTTCTGGAGCCTGAACAAAGAGCGCCCTTTGATCCTAACTTTTTTAAAGTTAGGCGATCATATTAAGTAATATAATATACGCATTTGTGGCTTAAAATGACGGGAGATCCTCTTTATGAATTTTTGAAAACTGCATCAGCTGAACAGCTGGACTTGCTGGCAAATGTTGTAGAAGCGCTTGCAAGAGAGAGGCAATTATCTGAACAGATAACAAACATATCTGACAGAAATGATATCTCTGCTGTCTGCCACCGGACTATTTCTGAAGACCCAACATTGATTCCATCTGCTTTAAAGCTGGAGCGTAAAGAAACAAGAGCTGAAATAAAAGCCTATTTGCAAACAGCAATAAAACAGTTTGGCAATGTGGATTTTATTAGAAGCTGCTATCGAGATTATGTTGGAGATTTGCCTGAATAATTCTTTCACAACATTTATATATATGTTATTTTCTATTCCCTAGTAACTCACTAGAGAAAGGTGGTTTAAACGAAACTGTCAACAAAATCAGAGTATGCCTGCCTTGCACTGGTTGAACTGTCAAAACAATATAATAAAGGGCTTGTCAAGATAGAAGATATCTCAAAAAGACAGCATATACCGAGAAAATATCTTGAGCAGATACTTTTGATACTTAAAAGAGCAGGATATCTTCGCAGTAAAAGGGGGGCAGAAGGGGGATACATGCTGGCAAAACCGCCAAAGAAGATTTCCCTTGCAGAAATTGTGAGATTAATGGATGGCGCATTGGCTCCAGTAGAATCTGTGAGCAAATATTTCTATGACAAGACGCCCATATCAAAGAACAAGCAGCTGATAAAGACTTTCAAGGACATAAGAGATTTCATCGCAAACAAGATGGAGAAAACAACATTCGCAGATCTCATCAAAAAATAATTTTTTTGTCATCATTTGTATAGTAAAACCATAGAGAAAGTATAAATTTAGAGGTGAAATAATGGCAATATTTGAACTGGCGTTAGCTGCCGGCTTGTTAGTAACAATACTTGCATTTTTCGGGGAATTCATAGATTCAACACTTGGGATGGGTTATGGAACAACATTAACGCCTGTTTTGATGATATTTGGTTTTGAGCCGCTGCAGATAGTGCCGACAGTGCTTCTTTCTGAATTGATTACAGGATTATTGGCCGGGTTCACGCACCATTTTGTCGGCAATGTTGATTTCAGGCCAAGAACAATGAACCTGTCAAGGATATTTGCGGCTTTCAAAAAATATGGCATTAAAGAATCCTGGGAAAAAGGAGTGCCTCTTCCATTAAAAGTTGCACTTGTGCTGGCTTTATGCAGTATTGTGGGAACAGTTGCAGCGGTTTTCATAGCAATCAGTCTTCCGAAATTGTATCTGAAGCTTTACATAGGAATGCTGGTGCTTGTTATCGGCATTGTGATACTTGCAACCATGCATAAACAGTATGGCTTTTCCTGGAAAAAGATAACTGCGCTTGGCACAATAGCTGCATTCAACAAGGGAATGAGCGGAGGCGGCTACGGTCCTGTAGTTACAGGGGGACAGTTATTGTCAGGAGTGAATGGCAAGAATGCAATAGGAATAACTTCTCTTGCAGAAGGATTGACTTGTGTTGTTGGCGTTATTGTCTTTGTCATCACAGGAGCAGCAGCTGACTGGACTCTTGCGCCATACTTGATAATTGGAGCAGTGGCTTCAGTTCCCTTGTCTGCATTGTGCGTAAAAAAGATGAACATAAATAATCTTAAAATAGTTATAGGAATAGCAACAGTTGCTCTGGGATTATTCACCTTAGGAAAAGTGCTTTGGCCCTTAATTCATTTTATTCTTTAATTTTCCCTTGCTGTCTGCAAAATAAACTTTTCTGACAGGCCAGGCAATCTCTATCTTTTCTTTGTCATATCTTTTCTTCAGTGCTTTCATAAACTCGTGCTTCACAAGATATTTGTCAACATAGTTCTCAATCCTTAAAATCACAGAGAAATTTATGTTTGAATCAGCAAACTCGTTATAACGAATAAAAGGCTTGAAATCCTTTACAGCTCCTTTTATTTTCTTCTGGATTTGTTTTGCGACATCAATCGTCACTTTCTCAACTTTCTCTAGATTAGATTCATAAGCTACGCCTACAGGAATCACCAGGCCCATTTCCTGAATAGGCATTGAATTATTCACAAGAGTGCTTTCAGCAAGCTTTGCATTAGGCACAATAACAAAAGAATTTGACAGTGTTTTTATTCTTGTTGAGCGCCAGCCAATATCCTCAACATAACCAGAGAGGTCTGCATCAGTTAACTGGATAAAATCACCCACCTTGATTGGCTGGTCTGATATGATGTGCAGTCCTGCAAAAAAATTAGATAAGGTATTCTGCAAAGCAAGGCCCACTGCAAGGCCGCCCACACCCAATGCAGTTATCAAGGGAGTTATCTCTACATCAAAATAACTCAGAATGATTATAAATGCAAATAAGTAGACTATAACAATCACGACTTTGTTCAATAACTGCGGAGTCTTTTGATATCTTTTATGGACCTGAAGCCACTTGCTGATTAAAGCGCTTAACAGGCCTGCAACAAACCATGCGACAAGCAGGGAGATGACGACAAAAAATGTGCCATGCACCCAGACGGCGTATTTTGTCAGGTAAGAAAGGTATTTCAAGGAAAAATAGACGCCAAGAAATATTACAAACACTGCTATTGGCGCTGTTATTCTCCTTACCGCAATGTCATCTAACTTGCTTTTTGTCTTTGCAGTAAGTTCAAGCAGGAATTTCTTCAATACAAAATGAATAAGATACGCAGCAATAAATGAGCCTAGAAGAATGCTGATTGCGCGGACATAAGGATCATACATCCATATTGGAAGTGCCATGCTTTCTTGCTTTACTAAGTAGTATAAAAATGTTGCGAATAGAAAAACATTTATACTGAAACAAAAACATCAATAAAATGAACAAGGCAAAACTAAATTATCTTGTTGACATTGGACTGGCAGTCTCTTTTTGTATTGTAGTCGTAACAGGCATATTGAAACTTCCTGCATTAGGGAAAAGAACAAGAGAGTATATGCTTCTCCATGACTGGGCAGGCATTGCCTTGGCAGTTTTTGTCTTATTGCATCTGATTCTGCACTGGAACTGGATAGTATACATGACAAAAAGTTTTTTCAAGAAATAATCTGCAAAACTTCTTTTAGATTTTAATTAAAATAATTTAAAGTTCAAAACAACGAATGTAGCAATAAATACAATTTATGTAACATTACTTTTTTTCTAGATTACAATTTATGTGAAAACAAAAAACTTTACATGTAAATTTTTCTGAAATCCTTTGTACAACTTATGTAGGACAACAAAAATATATAAATACTCTCCATGTAATTGCTTTTTGTGAGGTTTGAGGGAATATTAAGAAATGTACCTACAATCTATAACTTGGAATAAGCTGTTTTGCAGAAAAACAAAGTGCCACATACAGAGTACAATATTCCCTACATACAAAGTAAAAAGTACTACATAGAAAGTACAAGTACTACATGCGAAGTATAGGGGTTTGAGTTTTGGAAAAGAGGGATGGTCAAAAAAAGAGAGATTTAGCTAGTTCTATCCAGGTTCCAGTAGAGATATTCAGCATCGAACTAAGCCCTGCAGAAGCAGTAGTCAAATACCTCAAGGATTATGAAAAGCTAACTTACAGCCAGATAGGCAAGGTGCTCAACAGGGACCAGAGAGGAATCTGGGGAGCATACCGCAGAGCATTGCAAAAACAAGTCAGCAGCTTCCAAGTAAGCCCGTCACAACTTCTCATTCCAGTCAAGATCTTTCAGGACAGGACATATCCAATTCTCGAAAAACTTGTCCTGTATCTCAAAGAAAAACAAAACATTCCAGTTGCGCAGATAGCAGAAATGCTTGACAAGAGCAAAAGCACAATCTGGACAGTATATAACAGAGCAAGGAGGAAGAGCAATGAAGAATAAGCTAGCCATACTGCTGATCATTGTGCTTCTGACTAGCTTTGCTGCTGCGTTTGAGATGAACCTCTCAGGACTGCAGGACCAGCCAGCACAATCTCCTGCGCAAAATATCACACCAGACCAATCACCAAGCGGATTTGACTTCACAGATCTGCTTGCAGACAATTCAACAATTGACAGTTCTGCATCACCAGGACAAAATGAATCAAAGCCAGAAAAAGGGCTGGTTCTGTTAGAGCCACTTGCAAACAAACAAGAACAAGAAACCCTCAAACCTCAAGAAGACTTGTTCTCTAACCTTGCATCACAGCTTGAAGACTCAAGCCCGGAAAACAAAACCGAGCAAAGCACAGAGCCGGTCCTTGAAGGCCTTGAAGATGAAGAGCCCGCAGGAGATATTGAATCAATGCTTGCAGGCAGACTGCAGGACAGCAAGAAACCAGAGAAAATAAAAACAAAACCAAGAAGAAAATCACCAGGCGAGCCAGTAAGAAGAGGAGCAAAGATAGTTGTGCCAGAACCAAAAGCATACAAGCCAAGACAGGGAATGAAGCTTGAAATCAAGGAAAAAATAGAGAGAACGCAGGCAAAACATTACGCTGGAGAGACAGAAGCATTTGACTACACAATCAAGCAAAGAGAAAACAAGCATGACCTTGAAATAAAAGACAAGATTGCAAAAATAAAAGACAAGCGCGTAGAAGCAAGAATAACAGGCATAAAAGAATTAAAAGACATAAAAATATTCTCAGACAGAATACCTGAAGAAAAAATAGAACTGCAGAGAGACAGACTAGTTGCAAGGCATGTGCATGCAGAAATCAGGACACCTGTATTCGCAGTTAATGAAAGCCTTGAATTTGAAAACGCAACAATAACACTGCCTGTTGCAGGACCTGTTGATACAATACTGCACTGCCCTGACTTTAATCAAGAGAACGGAACATGCCCAAGCTGGCACAACACAACAACACCATTCAAGCAGGAAAATGGAACAGTTACATTCAGCGTGGAAAAATTCTCAGCATGGTGTGCTGCACAGGTCACAATACTAAACGTGCACAGCTCTCCAACAATCAACGGCAACTGGACAGTCAGGTTCACCACAAAAGGAACAGCAAACCTCACAATAACCGCAGTTCAGGGAACATTGTTTGGAAGAGACCTTAAATTCCTCACACTAAAATGCGGAAATACCGTGCTAAATGCAACATACGCAAACAACAAGATAACCTACCCTAATTACGCCTGCCAACACCAAACAAGCTATGAAATATCACAAGTAAAAACACCAGGAGAGCACGTGCTAAGGTTTGACTTTGGAGGAGCCACTGACCACGCATACAACTTGGTAAACCTTGACCCGCCAAGCGTCTTGATAGACATCAACATCTCAGGAAAAGCATACGGCCACTATCTGCTGTGGAAGACAAACGCAACAGGCACTTATGATGAATTCGGAGGGCCAGTAATCCTGGACGACAGGCTGTTCATAACATCAAAAGAAGGATGGCCAACACCAGGACCAGGACAATACGGACACACATGGATTGCATGCCTGAACCACACAACAGGAGCATTCATATGGAACCATACCTACGGAAACAGTGACGCCACACCAGCAGTAAAAGGCGAGAGAGTCTATCATTTGACATACAACGGATTCAGCACAGCATTCATCTACAACGCAACAACAGGAGCGCAGATATGCAATTACACATTTGAAGGAACAGCAACATACGACGGAGCAGCAAATTCTCCGCTGGTAGCAGACGGAAGATTCTACTTTTCAGAACTGTATGGAACAAACTCAAAAGCATGGGCTCTCAATGCAACAGACTGCACGCCGATTTGGAACGTGACAATTTCCAATAACTGGTGCACGCCAGGCTCATCACTGTCCTACTATGACGACAAAGTGTACATACCAAACTATAACAACAGAAGAGTATATGTCAAAAACGCAACAACAGGAGCAGCCTTGTTTGACACAGGAGCACTGCAAAATATCTGGGACAGCTCGCCAGTGATTGCAGATGACAAAGAAGTGTTCTACATAGGAACCACTGGCAGCAGATTATACTCAAGAAATCTTTCAACAGGCGCAGCTAAATGGTACAAGTCTGTCATAGGAGCAGTTTACAGGTCACCAGCGTATTACGATGACCTGCTGTTCTTTGGAATGAGCAATGCAAACCAGCACAGGTTCTATATAAAGAACGCGACAACAGGCAATGACATTTACACATACGATGTTGCAGTGGGAGGAAGCGGAAGCAATTACGGATCTACTGCAATAGTAAAAGACCAGAACAACAATGAATTAGGATTCATACTCACGACAAATAATCTGGACAGCGTATACTTGTTCAACCTCTCAAGTGGAACACCGCTGTGGAACTATCAGCTCGGCGCAGGAACATACAGCGCGCCGGCAGTAGCAGATGGAATACTCTCATTCACAGCAGATGACTGGTATGTCTACGCATTTGATATAGGAGCAGGAGGAGGAAATTGGACAACACTCAAGTATGACGAGAAAAGAACAGGATACTGCTCTGACTGCCTTACAGACTGGCAGTATGTAAAAGTAAACTGCACGACAGCGCTTGGAAACACCAGCTGTACTGTTGCAAGCACATATGACAGGAACATAACAAACGTGACGCTTGACAATGACTTTAACGCAGACTGGTATAATTCCACAGGAGGACTTTTGAAATCCAACTCAAGCTGGTACAAAATACAAGACATGCAAAACAAGTCATCAATGATGGTATTCTTCCAGGATGTGCAGCCGCCAGCGCCGTTTGACCTTGTATCACCAGCAGATGGAACATACTCATCAGACAGGACGCCGCTGCTTGACTGGCAGGATACTGTTGAAGCAAACTTTGCGAACTATACTGTGCAGGTTTCAGACGTATCTAACTTTGCGCACACCAATTATACTTATGTAAGAGCAGGCTCTGTCACTAACTCTTCATATCAGGTTACAGTGGCCTGGCCTGACCAGACAAAATGGTACTGGAGAGTTATTGCTTATGATGTAAACGGGCTAAGCACCACTTCAACAAGTACATTTGTTTACTTTACAGATACAATACCACCAAATGCAACATTAAACAAGCCGGCACCAAACTACGTGAATGACTCACTGCCGCCAATAAACGTCACATTCAACTGCTCTGCAACAGATGCAATGAATCTCTCAAATATCTCGCTGTACATAACAAACTCAAGCAACCAGGCATTCAGCAGAAACCAGACAACAACAGTGTCAGGAACAAGCGCGTCAGCACAGTGGACACTGGAACTAAAAGCAGGAAATTACACCTGGAACTGCCTTGCAAAAGACAAGGCAGGCAACCAGGACTGGGGAGACCAGAACAGGAGTGTAATAATCAATGAAGTGTATAACACATCATTCTATGGAGTGAAACTTAATGAATCAGCCTTCAGCTTCTCAAGCGCCACATATGTAAAAGGAATAGAGGCAAGCTTCAACACCTCTCAACAAAACCTCAACCTTGAATTCATGTCATCAATGAATGTCTACAAGCAGTCCGGCATTGGAACAAGCGAGATATGGGTCAACCTCACTGTTGACGGCAAGCAAGTGCTTGAAGAAAAATTAAGAACAGTCACAGGATTCTTTGGAATAATAACAGATGAAGGCTCAACAGGAACAAGGCCGGTAATGTTCAATGTAAGCAACGGAGAACACAACCTGACACTATACTTCAGGAGAACAGGATTCGGAGCAATAAACGTAAATGACATAGACCTAAACCTCGGCAAGTTCAAGACAACACAAAACAAGAATGTATCAGGACAACTTACTGATATGAGTGCGAGATTTGCAAACGCAGCACTCACAGAAGTATACCGCGTGCAAATAAACAAGACAGCAGTATCACCATCATACATAGGAAGCAAATTCACATTAAATGCAAGCGCAGCAACAACAGTTGCGTGCAGGTTCTTCTGCCCGTCAGTAAACGCGTCATCACCATTCTTTGTGAGATACCTCTCAGGAGCAGCAGACGTGGGAAGCGTTGGACTGAATGCAATCAAGACCTGCGAGAGCGGAACACACAACCTCACACTAGAGTGCCTGTCATCCACGGGAGCCACAGTTGACATCACAGGAACCATAATAGACTTTGAGCTAAGAGACAACAGCCACAACTTCGTGAATAACTTTGAAGCAATGAACAACCAGACAAACTACACCTTAAACAAATCATACAATGCAGGAACGCACACCTTAGTAAACGGCAGTCTTGCAATGCAAAACGGAACATCTGTGTTCTTGTCAGCCACAGCATCATTCAAGTCAACAACAGGCGCGCAGACACCGACAATATTCATCAATTCAACAACAGTGCCTGCAGCCAGCTGCTACACAAAGAAAGAAAGATACCTCAGCAACAACAATGACATAGGAAACGTGTTCATCTACTACATATGCAGCGGACTGACACCAGGAAACAACTACAACTTCAGCCTCTGGCTAACAGTGCCTGCAGGAGAAACAGTAGAGGTCTATGATGAAGGCCTGAGCGGATTTGAGGTCACGCCATTTGATATCACCACAAAAAACATACCACCATTAGTGGCCATACTGCATCCAGATGAAGGAGACAACATAACAGGCATGCTTAACATCAACTGGACAACAACAGACGAGCAGGGAGACAAATACCTCACAAACATAACAATAAGCAGCGGAGCAAGCACCACAGTAATCGCGTCTAATCTTCCATACACAGCATCTAACTACACATGGGACTCAAGCAGTGTTGCAGACGGCTACTGGAACCTCACAGTTCAGAGCTGCGAAAATGAGACCGCAGACTTATACTGCGGACAAAGCACAGAACTCATATTCATAGACAACACAGGACCGACAATAACCCTGAACCATCCTGCAGATAATTATGTAACAAACATAACAACAATCAACTTCAACTGGACAGCATCAGAACAAAGACTGCTGCCAATACACTGCAACCTGACAATAGACGGAGCAGTGAACCAGTCAAACATATCAACAAACAACGGCACGCCGACAAACTACACAGTATCAGGCTTTGCAGAAGGGGACCACAACTGGTCAATAACCTGCTGGGATGCAAACAACAACATACAAACATCAGAGACAAGAGCCTTCATAATAGACACGCGCCCCCCATCAATATACTTCCTGAACAACACTCCTGCAAGCGGAACAGCACAGAATGAGACCTGTGTAACAATAAACATATCAGTATCAGACGCTACACTTGATACGACAATCCTGAATTGGAACGGCTCAACAAGATACTTATTGTTCGGAAAATTCAGGAGAGAAATCACGATAGACAACACGCAGAACAATGAAACACTCACAGACTACCAGATGCTGTTAACAGTGCCAAAATACCCAGAATTCTGCCAAGCATGCACTGGCGTGAAATTCACAAACCACAACCAGACAAAAGTGCTGAACCACTGCGTACTTGAAGTAGCAGATCCTTTGACAGTATGGGTAAAAGTGGACAAGATACCTGCAAACAGCAACACAACAATATGGATGCATTATTCTGGAGAGGAATACGAGTCATGCACAAGCGACTGCACGCAGACATTCTCCTATGACGAGCTTGTAACAAACAAGTATGTCGTGAGCGCAGTAAACGCGCAGTCAGACCTAATAGCGCAGGCAGGACTTCCAAACACAACAATAAAAAATGATGATTCTGGAGAGAACGTGACGCTAAACATGGGACAGATACATGTATTCAATGCAACAACATTAAATGCAACAACAGGATTCAGCAGCAACAAGCCATTCTGCGCCTCATTCAATGCATCACAGGCAACAGACACCCTGGCCCCAGTGTCATTCTCAGGCAAGAGGTTCTCATACCACTTCACAAGAGACAACCCAAGAATAGACTTCATGTCAATCTACGGCAGCGGCCTAGTGAATATCTCACTCTACACAGCAGCAGGAGCACTTGTTTCAAAAACAAATGCCAGCATAGTGAAAGACATGAATTACTCATATGACTTTACCACAGCAAGAACAGCAATAATAGAATCAGACATACCAGTAATGGTCACATATGTCGCAAACAGGTCAGGCAGCTGGGCAGACAGCATGGTGATGCAGCCAGTATCAACAGAGATATTCGGCGTGGTCTCAAACAACTTCTACGTATCTGCAATAGAGAACGGAACAAACTGTACAGCATACTACAGCGACAACACAACAGAGTCGCACAATTTCATAAGAGGAGAAAGATTCAACTTCAACAACGGAGCACAGACACAAGGGCAAGGAACAGTCGTAAGAGTCCTGTGCAACAAGCCAGTCGGCGGACACCAGCAGGCAGACGGAGACGGAGTAGAACTAACAGCAGGATGGTCAAGAGACTCACTCGGCAACTGCATGGGAACACCGCTCGCGGCACAGTATGTAGTAGCAGTGTGTCCTGTGCCAGGAACAATAATCTATCAATACAATTCAACAGGAAGCCTCATGGGTTCTGCATCCTGCACATCAACAAAAAACAGCAGTTTCCCAGGAAAATACAGGTTCACAAACATACCAGCAGGAACAACATTCTACACAAATCCGGGAAGAATAATTTATGGAATGTATGAGACAGCCTCATCAAATGACGAAGAAAATATGTGCGGACTGGTGCAATCAAGAAAATTCACATACCCAGAACCTACTTACTCAATAGGAAATTCCACAGTCAACACCACATACATAACAATATGCAACCTATCAGAAGGAATATATTATTACAATGCAACAGCAAATGACACACTCGGACAGCAAAACAGCACAGAGACAAGAAACATCACAATAGACTTCACCAAACCAGGAGTGCAGTTCGTGCCGCCAACAACAACCGCAGGAAACCATTCACAAACATGGATATTTGCAAACGTGACAGCAACAGACAATCTCGCAGGAATAGACACAATAACAATCTACCTATACAACGGAACAGAAGCATTGATTAATACAACAAGCAACAGCACATCACCACTAACAATAAACTTCACAGGACTTGCAGACGGAACATACTACATCAATGCAACAGCAAACAACACAGCAGGAAACAAGAACAATACAGAAACAAGAAAGATATACCTTGACAACACACCTCCATACTGGAGCAACAACCAGACAAGCATAGTTGCAACATACTCGCCGACAACACAATCATACTTCAACATAACATGGGCAGACAACACAGCAGTGGACACAGTATACCTTGAGTCAAACTTCTCAGGAACACCATACAATTACAGCATGAACCTCATCAGCGGAACAGCACAAAACGGAATATACAACTTCTCAAGAATACTGCCAGCAGGCTCGTTCTACTGGAAATCACACGCAAATGACACCCTAAACAACTGGAACCACACAATAGTGTGGAACTTTGTAATTAACAAGGCAAGCTCTGCAGTCAACCTGACACTAAACAACTCCAAGTCAAACATAACAATCAAGCAGGGCAAACTGCAGGTAGACTGCGCGCTGATAACACCTGCATCAGGAACAATACTGTTATACAGAAATGGAACGCTTGTTGAAAACACCTCCGCGCCAATAAGCACACAGGTAAGCTTTGACGACGTGGGCTTTATCAATGTAACATGCGTCTACCCTGCAACACAAAACTACTCTGCATCATCAGACACGCTCTGGGTAAACGTAACGCCGGCAATAGACGTCACAATACTTGAGCCAGACAATAACACAAACTATAACACCACAAATCTCACGCTGCTTGCAGAAGCCACAAACAATAACAGATTGCCGTCAGACATCTGGTACTCACTAAACGGAGGAGCAAACACATCAATAATAAACAACAGGACAGGACATGAATGGATAACATTCGGAAAGACACACAACAGGACAGGAAAGACAACATCATACGTGCCAGGAGCAGGAGAAAACGTCACGTTCTGGAAAGCAAACGCAACAGGAACATATGACGAGTTTGCATCACCAATAGTATACAATGGAATCGTTTACTCCAACGGAAGAAAGAACGGACAGCCAGGATGGGAAAAGACATTCGCGCTAAATTCAACAACAGGAGCATACATCTGGAACTTCACAATCGGAGGAGACGGAGCAGACGGAGCACCAACATACGACCCAGAAACAGGACTGCTCTACATTGCATCACTCGCAAACAGCAAGCTATGGTGCCTCAACTCAACAAACGGAGCACACGTCTGGAACTACACACTTGCAGGAGGAAACGCAGCATCAACACCAGCAATAGGACAAGGACTTGTATACATCTATGATACATTCAACGGACACAAACTATACGCAGTGAACAAGACAACAGGAAAATCAGTCTGGAACTACACACTGCCGCCAGCAGGACAGATGCCAAGCTCACCAACATACTGGAAAGGACACGTGTTTGCCTGCGAATACCTCAATGTAGCAGGAGCAGGACCAGAACTATACGCAGTCAATGCAACAACAGGAACACAAATATGGAACTCAACAACCTTGGGAGGAAGAGGATGCTGGGACACATCACCCGTAATAAAAGACGAAGTGCTTTACATAGGAGACGCAAGCAGAGGATTCAACGCACTGCACGCAAGAAACGGAACACAAATCTGGAGAAAAGACTTTGGCGGAGGATTCATACTCTCAACACTCGGAGTGGCAAACGGAAGAACATATGGAGGACCAAGCTCAGCACCATACCAACTCTATGCTTTGAATACAACAAACGGAAACTCATTATGGAACTTCACAAGCCCAACTAACCAGATATACTCACTGCCAGCAACAGCAGACAACACAGTAGTGTTCGGCTCAAGAGACGGATATGTCTATGCAGTCAATGCAACATCAGGAGCGCAAATCTGGAGATACACCACAACAGCAGGAGACGGACCGTATTCTTCTGCAGCAATAGTTGACGGAATAGTTTATATCGGCGGAGACGACTGGTACTTATACGCAATAGGAAAAGAAAAACACTTCAGGTTCACAGTGCCGATCACAGCACAATACGGAACAAACACGCTCACAGTCTATACAAACAACAGCGACGGCGTGATAGTTTCAGAGACAATATACTTCAATGTATCTGATGTGACAAAACCTGCAATACAATTCGTGCCTCCGACAACAACTGCAGGAAATCACTCGCAGACATGGATATTTGCAAATGTCACAGCAACAGACAGCGGAGTAGGACTTGACACAATAACAATCAATCTTTACAATGCAACAGGCGCATTGATCAACACGACAAGCAACAGCACATCCCCATTGTTCATCAACTTCACAGGACTGCCAGAAGGAACATATTATTTGAATGCAACAGCAAACGACACAGCAGGAAATTTCAACAGCACAGAAACAAGAACAATAGTGCTCAAGCTCACACCGATAATCAATAACATAACAGATCAGCCAGACCCGCAAGGATTTGGACTAAACGTAACAATAACAGCAAACATAACAAATGCGCAGGCAGCAAAAGTAGAAATCACTCCTCCAGGCGGAGCAGCAGCAAACTACACAATGACAAAAGCAGGAGACATACACACATATAATTATGCAGACTGGACAAACGGAACATACACTTACCGCATATTTATGAATGATAGTTCAGGAGTGTGGTACAACAGCTCACAATACGCATTCCACTTGTATCAAAACCTTTCAATACAGGTAAGAACACTCAAAGACCTCTACGGGCCAAATGAAACAATAAACCTGACAGATCCTCCAGATGACAAGGCAGTACTTGACCTAAGTAATATTGCATATGAAACACCAACAATAACAAATGCATACGTAAGCCCAACAGACGTAATACCAGGAGACAAGATGCTTGTCTCAGCAGACGTAAGCGACAAAACAGGAATAAGAAAAGTCACAGCAGAAATGCCTCACGAAAAAGGAACAGACATTCTAAACCTAAACCTGACAAACGGAACAAAATACGATGGAACCTGGCAGGAAACATGGGATGTCCACGACACACTTGAAAAAGAATACCAAACAACAATAACAGCAGAAAACGAACAAGGCAGGACTGCAAAAACAACAATCAACTGGACAGACGGAAACTGGGCACTGGCAACAAGTTTCGCTGATCCAGGAAACGTCTGGGCAAACGAGCCACAGGGCTCTGACGGAAACGCAGGAACACACACAGACGATAACTCCGCACAAGGAGGAGTAGGCTGGGGACAATTCATAATACTCAACCTTTCAGGAAACACAATATATTCAAATGCAGTAAGAGTAAACGCAGACTTCGGCTTTGGATTCGTGGACTCAATAGACGCAGACGTCTACAACGGAACAGCATGGGTAAACGTCTACCAAGGAGCAATACCAAACAATGCATTTAAGCAGCTCAACTTCACAGGACAAAACATAGAAGCAGGAAGATTCAGATTCCACTACATAGCACAAGGAGCAATATTCTGGCTCTACGAATTCCAGTTCTACAACACAACAGCCACAATAACAGCACCAAACGTAAGCACAGAAAACGTGACATCAATAGAAGAACACAGGGCAACACTGCACGCAAGAGTAATAGATGACGGAGGAGAACCATGCAGAGTAAGATTCCAGTACGGGCCAACAACAAGCTACGGAACAAACACAAGCTGGCAAACAGGACAAAGCACAGGAGACCTTGAAACAGAACTCATCATGGGACTATTACAAGGACAACAACAGCAGGCAAGCCAGATATATCATTTCAGAGCGCAAATCAACAACAGCAACGGAACAGCATTTGGAAAAGACATTAACTTCACAACAGAACCACCAGGTATTGGATGGGTATCACCTTGCGGTTTCCAAAACCCCACAGGAAACTGGAGTGACGAAACATTTGCATACGACGATGAATTCTCAACATCTGCAAAAATATACCACAACCTAAACGACCCAGACCTATGGCAAGGACCACTAATACTCAACAGAACATCAATCTGCTCAAGACAGATAAGATTCTACGCAAAAGGACAAGACACAAACGACTCAAGCATAACAATATACTACAAGAACGGCTCAACAACAACAATCAACACAACAGACTTCCCAGACCTGCAATGGGTAACAAACAATTTCACAAAAGGAAGAATACACCAAGCAGCAGTCAAACTACAAATGACCGGCGCAGGCACAGGAGCATACAAAAACCTATACGAATTTGACTTCTACAAAGCAGGACCAATCTATAACGAGTTTGAAGAATACGACAGCACATCAGAGCTTTGCGGAGTGGGAATAAATAACGTACAATACAAAGGACTGATACTTGGCGACGGAACAGATGGAAAAATAGAATTCAATGAAAATGTCACGCTAAATGAAAGCTACAACCTGGACAATGCAGTAGAAATAGGATACGGATACATCTATGTAAACTCAACAATGTACCCAAGCCTGAACAAATCAGCAAACCTAACAATGTACAACCTGCAGCTAGGATACCCAACAATACTAAAAGACGGAACACCATGCACAGACTGCACAATACTAAGCTGGAACACAAACACAGGAAAACTAATATTCAACGTCAGCTCATTCAGCAACTACTCAGTAACAGAAGCAAACCAGAGCAAGATAGAAAATCACGGACCAACAAACGCATCCTTCTACCTATTCATGAAAGTGCAGTACTGGAATGCAACAGCAGGAGTCTGGGAGGAAGAAGACATTGTAATCAATGATTCCTCGCCAAGAAAACTAAATGAGAGCACGCTGCTGAAACTAGACACTGTATGGAATCCTCGCAAGTACAGCACAAACAACTTGAGCTATGGAGACGGAACCTACAGAGTATACGCGGCAGCACTGGATGATTCAGGAAATGTCCTGATGAACCTGGATGGAAGCTATGTAAACACAACATACAATTTCACATACGATGCAACACCGCCAAAAGTATTTGCCCTAGTGCCGTCAGCAGGCTCTATATTTGTGATGGGAACAACAATAGAGATTGCAGCAAATGTAACAGACTCACCAGCAGGAGTAGACACTGTGCTTGCAACAATACTATATCCAAACAGCACAACAACCACAATAACACTCACACAAGTGCCGGGCACAGACAAGTACAATAACTCGTTTGCAATACCAATACTGCCAGGCGTTTATAACATAACATACACTGCAAATGACACAGCAGGAAACGTGAACAACACAGAAGAAAGCTGGTTCAATGCAACAGGAGAGATAAGCGTGATACCAGACCCAACACTGACAGGAGCAAAATACCTATTGAATGAAACAGCAATACTCAGAGCAAACGTGACAAGCGCAGCACCAATAGATACTGTATACGCAAGCGTGCTGCTGCCGAACGGAACAACAAGAACAGTAACACTAACAAACATCAGCGCAATAACATACGAAGCAAACTTCACAGACCTATTAATGAGAGGAATATACAACGTGACATTCTATGCAAATGACACATACGGAAATGTTAACAACACAGAGACCACATGGTTCAAGAGATACAGCCTGCACGTGATAGACGTAGTCAACTGCACATACGACTTCCTGAACTACTCAACAACTGTTGTAACAAACAACTCAGGAATGCTTGACCTCGAGGTAGCAATGCACGGCAAGAGAATAAAAAACATCAATATCTCAAAGCACAATGAAAACAGCTCATACAGCATCCTGATGATAGACGACGAAGAACCTTACAACATCAATTACTCCTTTGTAGAATATGCAGTAGACATGGAGCCGCTGAACTGCACAAATATGACAATGACAGTCACAGCAACAGGAGACTACCAGGCATGGATATCAAAGAACTACAGCATAATGAACCACACAAGCCTCGACAGCAACTGGACATTCCTCACAAACATCACAAAAGGACAAAACTACACATTCACAGTATCACACGGAGACCCAGGAATACTAGAACTAAGCGCAGGAGTAGATGTATCCGTAGCACCAATAAACAATGAAACATTCGTGGTAGCATTCGTGGACAACAATGCCTCAGATGTATCATTCAAGATAATGAGCACAAGAGGAACAACAATAGTGAACACAACAGACGTGGACACATCAGCAGACATAACATCAAGAGTAGATGTCGGCATGATAAACCGCACACACTTTGTCATAGCATGGATAGACGGGCCAGACAACGACGCAACACAGCAGATATGGAAATTCAATGGAACAGGAGTCACAAACACAACAGGAGTAATAGATATAGACCAACAAGTAGGAAGAAGATCAGACATAAGTGTTGCAGAGATAGGAAACAGATACTTTGTGTGCTTTGCAGACGACAGCAACAATGACGCGCAGTATGCAGGATACAACAACCAAGGAGGACAGGTAGTAGGAATATCAAGCATAGACGGAAACATGAACCCGCAACTGCCATTACAGAACCTAATCAGTTGTGCAGGACTAAACAGCACAAGATGGACATACAACTGGTTTGACGACGGAAGCAACGATGTCTCATTCGCAGTATTAAACAACACAGGAGGAGACCTCACAGGAATACTCGACGTGGGAGGCAACCAAGGAGAAAGAGCACAGACTGCCACAGCAGTGCTTGACAATGACAAGACAGCAATAGTATGGTATGACAGCAGTGTAGTGGACAGAGACATCAGAATAGGAATCTTCAACAACACAGGAGGAGCAATAACAGGACAGATAGACATTGGAAGAGTCGGTGCAGAAAGCAGGGTTGCAGCAGGAACAATAAGGCAGAATGCTACTGCCACAGAAGACTTCTTCGTATTCGCATGGTGGAATGACACGAGCACAAAAATACAGGCAGCAGTATACAACAGCACAGGAGCACAATACGCTGCACCATTCACAGTTGAAGATCAGCCAAACCAGACATTCAGGTTAATGGACCTCACAGCAAGAGACCCAATAACAAACAACAACATATGTCCAGGATACTTTGTGATATCTTACACAAATGCAACAGGCAGCCTGGTATTCAAGGGATACAACATCAACGGAAGCTTGTGGGACGGAGTTTGCGCAGAAGCACTACCAGACTTGATACCAATAAACTTGAGTTTCTCAGATGATAATCCTGACGAGAAAGAAAACATCACGATATTCGCGACAATACTGAACAATGGAACAGCAGCAGCAGACAACATAACAGTGCAGTTCTATGACGGAAACTGCACTAACGGCACGCAGATAGACGGCAATGTGACAATACCACAGCTAAACGCAAGCCAAAACACAACAATAAATGTGACCTGGCTTGCGCTGCCAGTAGGGCCGCACAACATATATGTCTGCGTAGACCCTGCAAACAAGATCAATGAATCAAATGAGACAAACAATAACTTAAACAAGACATTAAATGTAAAAGCATGGCAGTTATACTATGGAGATGTGAAAGGAAACCTCACGCTAGGAAAAGCAACAGGAGAACTGGAATACTCGTGGAACGCAACAGACAACGGAACAATATACATAACTGACATAGACGAAGTCTTCCACTTCCCTGCACTGCAGGCACTGGGAAGAAATACCACCGGAGGAAACAGCACAAATGACTTTGCAGATGCAGACACAAATCTCAACATGACTGGCTTCAATGACTCAATACAGGTATTGTTCGCTATAAACGCCAGCCTGCCAAAACAAACTACAACATTCACAGTAATCAACAGGCAGATACAGAATGTTCCTTATATAAACAGCACAAACACAAGCAACTTCATAACAGGAATACTATGGGATACAACAAACGACATAAACGGAGAATACGGCATCGGTGAAAACGAAACATTAGTATTCATAGCAAACATCAACAGAAATGCAAAAGGAAAACATGGCATCTATGACTATGAGATATACGTGCCAAGAAACCTTGCAAAGCAAACTGCAGGAACAGACAGGATCAAAATATATGCTGAATTAAGATAAATGAATACTACATACGAAGTACTACATACAGAGTAAATAAAAAAGGCAAACATGTGCTCTTTCTTCACTACCCCTAAATTAAAACAAATATTTATAAAGATGCGTAAAAAAGTATTTGAATATACTAAAAGGTATAACAGAGACGCTTTGAATATATTAATATTCAAAAGTAATCAAGATGAAAATAAGGTTAAACGAGGTGAGGGTATAGTGAATAAAAAAAGTCTATTATTGGTCGCCTTTATAATAATGTTAGGCGCAAGCGCATTAGCTGCTTTTGCAGAACCGCAAGGAGCACTCGTGACTCTGGGTGTTGAAGAAAGAGGAAACGTAAGCCAAAACCCAGGAAATGCAACAGCTGCAGGCGGAAACATAACAAACGTTAACCTGACTGCAACAACAATAACAGAAGCATGGCACGGCTTCTACGGACATATTGACGGAAACATAACACTAGAAGACTCTGCAGGTTTCAGAATGTATTCATGGGCTTTCGGAGCAACAGGCGGAGAAGTGTTTGCATCAAGAAGCAATGGAGTAACATGGGGAACAATTGTAGCAGAAAACGACTGCAATACAGATCAAGCACTTACAGGAACAGGCTCTGACAGGACAAACCTGACATTTACAGCAAGCTCTAATAGTGCATTTACCGTAGGAACAGCAAACATAGCTGCAAACAGTGCATGCGCAACAAATACCTATGTTAACAGCACAGCACAAGCAGTCACATTTGAGGAAGTAATACTTGACGACACTGCAAACATAGTATACACCGGCCTGCTAGAAAACAATGCACAGGGCTTTGACAACGGAAACTATGACTTCCAGATAATTGTGCCTGACAACAGGACCAGTGTGGTAGAGACATATTTCTTCTACGCAGAGCTGAGCTAAAATAGTTAAATTTTTATTTTCTTTCTCTTTTTTCTTTAAAAAATGAGAAAAATCCCGATAATATTAATATTTCTGGCAATACTGCTTGCTCCATTGGCAAGTGCTGCAGACATTGTGCTGGTGAATTCAGACAACTGGATGGACATCTACTCAGGAGCAATATACTCGCAGATACTTGGAAAAAAATTCAAGTTTTTGATAAGTGAAAAGCATTCTGCCAAGATGCCGCAGTATATCTCCAAAAAAGATTTAGTTACAGTTGTTGAGTCAGAGAAACTGCCGTTCATGATTAATTATGCAGATACATTGAGCCAGCAGGGCTATACTGTTGAAGAGATTAAAGCCAGCGGCAGAGACCTTAATATAGAGCTTGCTGACATGGCAGGCACTACGTCATTCATAATTGTTGATCCTTCCTACGGCTATAATGCGATATCTGTGGCTCCGTATGCTATTTTGACCGGCGGTTATGTCTTGTTTGCAGACAAGCACAATATTGATGAAGTTAAAGATACACTGTCAAAAAACAGGGCGCAGAGCGTATTGGTATATGGCTTTGTTGATGAGGAAGTTATGGATGAATTGAAATATTACTCGCCAGAGATTATAAACATGGGAAGCAGGTATGACAATAATATAGAGATAATAAGGAAATTCATGCAGATAAAGCCCACAGACCAGCTCACTCTTTCAAGCGGGCAGATTATCGAAGAAGGCATATTCACTTCCGGAAACCCTGTCTTATTTATCGGAACCACGCTTGTGCCAGACAGGGTAGTTAAGTTTGTGAAGACAAGCAATATAAATTTCGGTGTCTTGATAGGAAATGAGCTTACAAGGCCTGCAAAACAGTTGAAAGAATCTGCAGGAATAACTGTGTTCATCAAGTTTGCGCAGGGCAGCCCGACTCCTGGAACAGAAGAATTTTTTGAAGTGGTGAAAGGCCTTGACTTGTATTACCTGCCGTCACTTGACCCTGAGATTGCTTTGGCAGGCATCAGATATAATATAGCTACAAAGACTGTTGATGTTGCAATAGAGAATAAGAAAGACCTTCAAACATTCATGAAGACAGCAATTAGCGTATCATCTGGAGACCAAAGGCTTGTTGCAGTAGGTGATCCAGACTTTGAGGTGCTTGATGGTGATGACAAGAGAGGCTTCAGCTATGAAGCAGACCTTCTTGATGCAATAGCAGAGCAAAAAGAGCTTACTGCTAATATATATACTATTTACGGCGAAGCTCCTAACTTCCTTGACAAAGAGCTTTCTGAAAAGGTTCCGCTATTGATTGTTGAAAAAGAAGACGAGTGTGAAATGGACATCAGCGGAGTGAAATTTGATCCAGAAATACAGCGGCTTATTATTACTGCAAAGAACAAGGCCGGTGTTGACTGCTTTGTTGACGCAAATATTGTTGACTTGATTATAGATGATGAGCCAAAGACAGCTGCGCTTAAAGAATCTGTGCTTGTTAAAAAAGGCCAGACTGCAGAGCTGATGATAAAGCAAAGAATGACTCCTGTGGACCTTGAAGATAACAAGCAGGTGACTGCAAGGTTATATTACGGAGAGGATGCTGGCTTCTTGTTCAAGAAATCAGAAAAGACTGTCACACTTCAAGTGATTGGCCAGGGCATAAATAGCATGTATATATTAATAGGAGTGCTTGCAGTAGTAATAATAGTGGCTATTGCCTGGTTTGTCAAAAAGAGGAGATAAATGAAAAAGATATTGCTGCTTTTTGCAATGATTTCTCTAATTATCCCTATAGTTTATGCTCCGCCGCCAGGGTCTGCTTTTGCTCCTGGAGGAAACATAACCCAGATAAATATTTCAGGAGTGATAATCACGCCTCACTGGCAGGGTTATGCAGGCATAATGACTTATGGGGTCAATCCCACTGCGCCGACAACAGTGAATGCAACTGGCAGTAATGTAACTGGCCAGGGTTTTCACCTGCAAACCATCTGCAACAATCCTGCATCAATTGTAGGCTTTATCTTGTTCAGCAATTCAAGCGCAAATCCCGTGGGCCTCGTGCCTGGAAACCTCAGCATTCTTGATGCAATGATACCAAGCACAGAGAACGGCTCTGCAACCTTCACAAAGACATCGAACTTTAATTTTCCATCCGCAGGCATCGTAAATAATGTTCCTACAACACACACTTATATCAACAGTGCCGCACAAAACACGACATTCAGGGAGGGATATTTCAATGATGCTGCAGGAAACATTGTCTTTGCAACAGAGGTAAATTTTGTGCCCCCGCAAGGATATAACACAAGCAGTTTCAGCTATCAAATAATGGTTGCAGCCCCGAATTTTACCACTCTTCCTTATTATATATTCAGTGATTTAAATGTCACATGCCCGCCGTCTCCTGGCCCAGGAGGAGTGGGTGGAGGAGGTGCAGGAAGGTTTTGTGTAGAGCAGTGGGAATGCGATGAGTGGGGCCCATGCATAAATGGAATCCAGAAAAGGACGTGCAAGAAAACAAGGATTTGTCCGCTTTATTCTTCTGGATATGAGCCTCCTACAGAGATGTCTTGCGGCGACTACACACCTGAAAAGCCGGAGTATCAAGAAGAAATAATTGAAAAAAAGATTTCTTTTGAAGATATATTCAATAATATTGAATTAATTGTTCCAGAATATCTTGATGTTATCGCGCTAAAGCCCGAAACATTTGGGGCAGGCGTAAGGAATAACAATGACATTTCTCTTGAAAACATGAATTTTCAGCTGGATTTCCCTGAGACGATGAGCAGTTTCCTGCCAATACATCAATTCAAGAATGTGTTATGGGATTCTTTAGGGATTGGATGGCATTTAAGGCCGTTTAAGCAGAAAAAACAGTCATGGAAATTCAAGGCTCCGCAAGGATTAAGGATAAGCCCGCATTCTGAATATTCCGGCGATATAACAATAATGCCTCCTGCTATGCTGCCGCAGGAAGTGCCTGCTGCACTCACTTTATTGATGGGTGAAAGGACAGTCAAGACAGAGTTCATCAAAATACGTTCTGCTGTTGATGGATTTGATGCAGGCTATGATTTTAATCCAGAGACAAAATTATTAACTTTGTTCTTTATCGTCGATAACAGAGGAAAGCCTGTGAAGAAAAACACCTTCATTGAGTTTAATCTTAACAAGGGAAGATGCACAAAAATAGCTGAGCTTTACGGGCCGTATAATTTTCCTGCTAATGAGATAACAATACTTGCGCAGGAATACAAGATGAGCATAACAGGAGAATATGAATTAAAAGCACGGCTTCACAATATGAAAGAAGAGAATGAGGTGAATAAAAAATGTATTATTTCGGGGTAGATATTCCTGTCGGGACTGTGATAGGGATTAATTTTTTATTGAGCTTGGTGATTTTGATATTATTGATTTGGATGATCAGAAAAGGTGGTAGAAGATGATTTTCTTGGGAATGAACCTTCCATGGGCAGAGATGCTTACAGTGCTGCAGGTGCTGATAATAATATTGCTGATTTATCTGATTAGAAAGCACTAGAGATAAGCGGCAAAAGACCAATGACGCGCTACGTTCTGATACTGAAATCGCCTGCAAACCAGATTTATCAGATACTGCAGTAGAAACCGCGAACTTCGCAAGGCGTCATTGGCGCTAAATGTGCAGATAAGACCAAAAAGTTTATATATAATATCCTCTCAAAACTCAGTATTTAAAAGAGAGAGGATATCCAATGAAAAAGATCGTTTTATTTGCAATTCTTCTAACGTTAAGCCTTGTGCTTTTAAGCTGTGAATTCAGGCCTTTGGGAAAAGCTCCTTACCTGCCGGCAGCAGACCTTGCTGGCTTCCCGAAGAATATCGTGGATCCAGGATATTTCCTGGGTGTTCCATCTACTGTGCCTGTTGATGTTCTTGCTGGAAGTGCGTATACTTCTATTGCAAACAATCTCATAGCAGGAATGGAGCAGGACATGTGCGTAGGAGGCCCTCCTTGCTTGTATAACCTTACTCCGAATTTTATTTCACAGCCAAGCAACAGGTTTGTTGCTGTGGGAACCTGTGATGATGCTTATATGAGTAATTTGCTTGACCCAAGCACCTGCCAGGCATTGGTTCCTGGAAAAGCTGTCATTCAATATGTCGGTGATTATAAGATTGCAGTTGCTGGTGCAACACTTGCAGATGTTTCTGAAGCAGTGAACATTTTGCTTGCGCATAATGAGTGGCAGTTAAACGGCTATTATTCAGACATATTAAACACAGAAACTATTCTTGCAGCAAGCCACAAGGATGTGGACGGCAACATTGAATATATTGAGAAATTTTATTTCAAGCCAGGAAAAAACAAGATAACAAATCCCTTGATTCTTCCTGTTGACAAACAGTTGATAACGTCTTTCTTTTCAGTGATAATGGATAAGATTAATTCAGTGTATCATTACAATCCATTGCTTGCAGAAGAATACGAAGTCTTTAATGCAGTTCCTGCTGACAGCCCTGCTCCAGGCAACCTTAATCATTTTGGTGTTGCAGGAGAGACTTATATTGTTGATGCTAAAGAGGCAGCAATTGTCACAATAACAGGTGTTACAGCATCGCTTGCAATTCAAGCAAGTGCAGTATACACTGGAAACGGAGATGAAGCAAGCATTTCAACAGGCGGCTCAGTCATAGACACAAATCTTGTTGCGCAGGCATTCATAACAGGCTCTGCTGTTGCTCCAATAACAGGAGCTGCTTTTGCAGGCCAGACAAACACGATGATTGCTTGTGATGAACAAACTGGTGAAGGAGATAATCCTTATGTTTATGGAGAAGTGAGATACACAGGCATCACAAGAAGAGCTGATACTTGTGTTGACCAAGACACCCTCACAGAATATTACTGTGTTGACGGCGAGATTTATGAAACAGAATACAAGGCATATCCAGGGACAAAGTGCGTGGGCGGCGCTTTTGATGTGCAGCCTTTGTTAAGATGTTATAGAACTGCGTGGGGCATGAGAGATGACCGCGCAATTGTAGGCATGTCCTGTCCAGACGGCTGGGTGCTGGAATATGTGCTTGGCCTTATTTACAAGAATTCTGCTCCTGGAAGAAGTCCTTTGTATGCCTGCTATAGGGAAACTGATGCTACACGCCCAGGACATAGCGAACATCATTATTTAGACCATTTTGTTTCAACTGATTCAAACTGCGAAGACAAGAAAGGAGAAGGGCAGCCGCTTCTTGGCTACGTAAGTTCTAGTGAGATTCCTGGCATTACCTATCCAATTCACAGGTGTTGGCCACAGGACGATATTGGATCATCAATATGGAATCATTTTGTGACAAATACAGCCTGCACTGATGAATATGATTGGGCTTCTGAAATGCATGAAGAGGGAACATGGCACATCATTGCTCCTTGCATAGGACCAGAAAAAGGAGAAATGGATCCTTACACTAAGCAAAGTGTTGATGCAGTTGGTGATGATGGTGCATTGCATACTGGTCTTGAAAATTATTGCGATCCAAATCAGCCAGGTCATTTAATAATGTATGGTTGTGATTCTGGAGCTGCTGCAAATTATGTTATGAAAGAAGAGTTGTGCAAAGGAGAAAATGATTACTTGATGGGATGTGAAGATGGTGCCTGCTTAAGGCCTCCTGCAGGAATAGGAGAGGCCTGCACTTTTGAAGGAGGATGCAGAGATGCTGGCTATGAATGCATTGAAGGCATCTGCACAAGAAAAATACCTATTTACATGGGCGCAGATCAAAGCATTACTAAAACACAGACTGCACAGCTTGTCGGATATGTATTAGATCAAGGTGTTGATAATGTTCCTAACACCCAACTGGTTATAACTTGTGAGCAGCAGGTTGATGAAGAGTGGGAATATGAAGGGACTGCAACCACCTGCAGGTCTGGAACAATACCTAGAGAAACATTAGGTTATCTTTTCTATAATTACCAGCCGACAGGGACTGTTAAGTTTCCATTTCCATTGCTTTCTGCGCATAATTACTATTTTTATCCAGAATCTTACTGCGGTGACGGCATTGTAGATCCTGGGGAAGAATGCGATATTGCAAAAGCAAATCCAACGCAGGATTGCGACCAAAGCGAATATGATTCCTGGTTTGGTGACTGCACTGACACATCCTGTGATCTTTGCGAGTGCAAAGGAGTTTTGGATTGCAACGCATGCGTTATGGGTAGTGCAGATTATTGTTCTTACTGCACTCATTGCGGAGATGGTGTCGTGAATTGCGGAGAGCAGTGCGAGCCTCCAAATACGGCAACGTGCGATGCAGCCTGCATGGACATAGTAGTTACTCCGCCAGGAGTTCCTCCATTAGTCCCGCCGCCAAGCCCTCCTGCAACACCGCCATTGCCTCATCAATTTTACGGTTGGGTGTTCAATGCAACTCCAGGAATGCCTGTCTTGGCAGTTATGCAGGGCGTGAATTTCCCGACAATTGTAGATGCAAATATATTATACGGCTATAATCCATTGTTCTTGATTACAGGAACAACAAACGGCACAAACATTGCGTTTTATGTGAATAATAGTTTTGACCAGAATTATCCATTCCAGCAAGGCGGCCTGACAAGACTGGACTTGACATTCACTCCAGGAGCACCAGGTCCTGTCTGCGGAAATGGAATGGTAGAAGCTGGTGAGCAGTGTGATCCTCCTGACGGCATAACTTGCGGCCCTAACTGCCAGTGGCTGCATAATTGTTCAGATAATATCATTAACTTTGGCGAGACAGATATTGACTGCGGAGGACCGATTTGCCCTCCTTGTGCAAATGGACAGATGTGTGTAAGAAACAGGGACTGCATAAGCAATTACTGTTCTAATGGAATCTGCAAGAAACGCCCTACACCAAGTGTTGGTGGCGGCGGTGGAGGCGGCAGAGGCCGTCCTGCAGAAGAATTTTATGGAACGCCATTGCCTTCAGAAACAATAAGTGAAGCAGAATGCTTTGATGACTGGATTTGCGATCCTTGGGGCCCTTGCATTGCAGGACTGCAGGAAAGGATGTGTTTCTTGAATGATTATCCTGAATGCACTTTAGTGCTGGAAAAACCAATCACAAATCAGACATGCGAGCTGCCTCCTGTTCCAGAAGCAGTTCCAACATGCTTTGACGGCATACAGAATCAGGATGAGACCTTCCCTGACTGTGGAGGAAGCATCTGCAAGCCTTGTGACCCAGGACTGCCTTGTATCCTTGGCAGGGATTGTGTAACTGGCTTTTGTGATCCTGTCGTAGAGATGTGCAGCTGGCCTCCTGTTGAAGAGGTTCCAAAGCCAGCAAGCAATTGGTGGATATGGCTTATATTGGGCTTGATAATTGTTGGCGGCGGAGGAGCAATCATATACCTGCTTGCAGCAAAAAAGAAAGCGCATCCAGACCATAGAGTGAAGGATTTAAGGGAATACGTTGAAAAATTCAAGAAAAAAGGTGTTTCAGAAGCAAAGATACGCAGAAAAGTACTTTCACACGGCTGGAAAAAAGCAGACTGGGAAAAAGTCAAAGGAATATAAATTATATTAATTTTTTTTATTTCTTTTCAAAAACAAGCAAAAACTTATAGAAAAATTTATATAGTTAATATACTATTATATAAATAATCGGGGGATCACAGCAACTTCTAAACTGGGCGCACTGATTTTAACTCGGTTTTTCAAAAAAAAGAGTTAAGATCATGGAAAAAAATACAAAGTTCCCCATAGACCCTATTCTCATATTCATTCTTATTTCATTTTGTTTAGTTTTAAATGCCTGTTCTTCAGATGAGATAACTGCTCATGCAGTTGCAAATACAGCAGATGCTGGCCTTGCAGACACTCTTGCTTTAGGGCTTGCTGATTCTGATGTTAAAGAGATTATTGAAGAAGTTCCTGAAACTATTGCTCTTGAGCCTGCAAAGCCAAAGATTGAGCAAGAAATAAAGGAAATCATCAAGGAAAAGCCCAAGGAAAAGGTTGAAGTTGTTCTAACTGTCAAAGATGAGGATGATATTGAGAAGATTTCCAGGATTATTGAAGAAAGCTCTGGAGAAGTCAAAGGAGAGTTCAAGGTCGGCGATGTAATCTCTGCTGAGATAGAGGCTGAAAAGCTTGAAGAGATATCTGAAGAAGAATCAATTGAAGAAATTACCCTTGAAAAAGAATATGTCGCGTTTCTTGAGGAAAGCATTCCCCAGATAAAGATTGACTCAGTTGCGTGGGCCAATAACTATACTGGCAAAAAAATAAAGATTACAATATTAGATACTGGCATTGAAACAGACCACAGCATGTTCAAGGACAGGATTTTATTGTCTAAATCTTTCAATAATGAGGGTGTTGATGACCTTAATGGCCACGGCACTCATGTTGCTGGCATTGCCGCCGGCAATTCAAAGTATAAAGGCGCTGCTCCTGATGCTTATCTGCTTAATGCAAAGGTCTTGAACAAGTATGGAAGCGGAAAGACCTCCCAGATAATCGCTGGAATCAACTGGGCTCTTGATCCAGATGATGATGAATCAACTGATGATGGCGCTGATATAATCAGCATGAGCTTTGGCGGGACTCTGACAGATTTAGACGGCCCGCTTGCCTCTGCCATAAAAGATGCCATTAAACAAGGTGTTGTGTTTGTTGCAGCTTCAGGCAATTGCAAGAAAGGCTGCGGCGGTTTCTTTGGCGTTACCATGCCTGGCAGCATGAAAGAAGTCATTACAGTCGGAGCTGTTGATGAAAAGAACAAGGCAGCATCTTTCAGCTCTGGAGACACTTTTAATAATTATATCAAGCCAGATATTTCTGCACCTGGCGTTAATATCATGTCTGCAACTATTAATAATGCTTACACATCTGCAAGCGGAACATCAATGAGCACTCCGATGATTTCCGGCTTGATTGCATTGATGCTTGAGAAAGAATCCTTAAGTCATGCAAAAATAAAAGATAAATTAGAATCAACTGCAATTGATTTAGGTGATGCAGGAAAAGACATTGATTACGGCTCTGGAATTGTCAACATGAGCGCCTTGTTTGAGATTGAGGAAGTTGACATAACAATAAATAAAACTGAAATTAATCAGAGCCCGACTAATAAGAGCAGCATTAATTCAACAGATGATGTAGAAGATTATGCTGGTTTTTACATCACTTCACCGATTAATTTAAGCACTTATGCAACTAAAGAGATGTCTATTCAAGAAGTATCAAATGATACGCTTTCTGCTTTAAGCAATTCGCCAAAAGAAGTAAGGATAAAGATAAGGAATGATTCTGTAAATGTTGTTGCTGAAGGTTCTGCGCCAGAAGATGCGGGCTTTGAATCAGCTGAATACACAGCAACAGCATCAGGCAATGGCTATATAGACTATGATGATGACTATACATACAGCACAGGCGATAGTGATGATGGTGTTGTTTGGGGAGGCGGAGATTTAGATGTGGGGCTTGATGGCGAAGAATCCGGCACAATGGTCATATGTTATGACTGGTGCGGTGACGGAAATCTAGATCATTGTTTTGCAGATGATCTTGATGACTTCAAATCATGCTGGTCACAATCCAGCGTACTTAATGGAATATGCAGTAAAAAAAATAAATGCTGGACAGGAAGCAGCTGGGATAATGACCGGGTAATTGACACTGAAGATCCTGGTGATAAATGGACCTGCAGCATTGCTGCAAGATATTATCGCGATTGCAGTGATTCTGGCTATAAATGGACAGATACAGATTATGAAGATTATCGAGTTATCTATCCTAGGCAATACAAATGTACAAACCGCAAATCTGGCGGAACATTTTATGACGGAGGCATGTATGATGAAGACAGCAGCTATGAATACTGGCACACGTTCAAGAGCGGCATAAGCTGCAGCGGCAACTTTGTCTGCGATGAAGGCAAGGATGATTCAAAAGCAGACTTTGGAGACGATGGTGATTCAAAACCAAATGAGCCTTGCTCTTTGCCAGACGGCAAGGGGGATTGTGATAAAGCAGACCATTGCTTCTCTGGCTCGCATTGCTCTTGTGTTGGATTATGCTGGGGAGACACATCAACAGACTATTGCTGTCCAAGCGGCGAGGAATGGCTTGGCTCAAAATGCGGAAAAGAATGCACAGCACAATACACTGGAAATGTAAGATGCAGCGGAGACAAGATACAGAAAGAATATCAAAAAAAGGACTGCTCAACTGAATGGCATGATGATACAACCTGCAGCGGTTTGCAGAAGTGCTCAAGCGGGCAGTGTGTTGCAAAAACTTGTTCAGACTTCGGCCAGCCATATGGCGCCTGCTCAACAGAGTACAGCAAGAAAAGGCAGGGAAATGATGTATTGGAATGCAAGGATCAGATAGTGTTCGGCCAAAAATTCTGCTGGGAAAAGATTTCTTCTTTAGGAGACAGCGATTTCTGCTCGCAATTGACTACGTTTAGCCAGACATGCGGATATGGCGAATATGATTGCGATGCAAACAAAGGCCAGTGCGGCACTAATTTATATTGCGTAGGCAATATATGGGGTGACAAGGGATGCTGCAAGACAGGAGAATCCTGGAATACAAATTCTCACACCTGCTACTGCCCGGACAATGACGGTGACGGGCATTCAATAAAAGCCTGCGGAGGAGACGATTGCGATGACAGCGATAGTGCAAGGTATCCTGGCAAATCAGAAGTATGCGACCAGAAAGATAATGACTGCGATGGCTCTGTTGATGAAGGCGGAGTTTGCGACTGCCATCTATCAAGCGTGTCATGGGACAAGACAAGCGCTGGAATGAGCAGCACAGTCGGGTTCAAGGTATATGGCAACAGCAACTGCAATGGAAAATCCACTTCAATTGCAGTGTGGGAAGCTGACTGGTCTTCTGCAGATGATCCTGTAAATAAAAATCCTTCAAGCATTACATTATCTAATGGAGTTGGTTCTGGAACATGGACTGCAGAATGGCAATATGATGCAGGAACCAATCCAGAATATTATCTTATAGCATCCCAGGGAAGCTCTTCAGTCACTTCAGGAAACCAGTTGACTGTAACCTGCTCAGATGTTGACGGTGATGGCTATAGCAATTGGGTTTGCGGGGGAAGTGATTGTGATGATGCAAATCCTCACACGCATCCTGGTCGCACAGAAAGCTGCGATGGAATAGATAATGACTGCAATGGCCAGGTTGATGAAATATTTAATTTCCAGACAGATAATAATCACTGCGGAGCGTGCCACATGAGCTGCAGCGCAATAGGCCAATACTACCAGTGCCAGAATTATGTTTGTGTAAGGCAAAGGGTTTGCGGAGACAATATCTGCGAAGGGCCTGAAACAAACTCTAACTGCCCGCAGGACTGTTATGGAGACCTCAGGGTTACCAAGATAAGCGCACCCTCTGAAGTTGACCAGAATGATTATGTAACAATTACAGCAACTGTTGAAAACAAGGGAACCTACATTGATAAACTGAATATTGAGGCTGGAATTGTTCCAGATTATTGGAGAGGCACTGTTTTCTCGCAAAATGGCAGCTTCTCAATACAGACAGTCGGCTCTACAACAAAATGCTGCCAAGGAAATGCATATTATGCTGCCAAGACAATCAGCCTGGGTGCTGGAAAATCAGAGGATGTCACATTTAATGTTTATGCTCCTAAGACCACGACAATAGATGCTTGTGGAACGCCTTCTTCAGGCTATTATTCTGCGTGGGACACATCGCACGAAGTAATGGCAGGAATATATCCTGCGTGCGGACAGTCTTACACTCACTCCCTGACAAAGAACATCAAAGTGAAGGAAACGCCCTGCAACTTTGATTCAGACTGCGGACCCGGTGCTACGTGCCATTATGATGCAGACCATCCTTCACAGAGCGCCTGCATACCAAATCCTTGCGAAAGCCAGTGCGATTCAGGACAATTGTACTTCTGCGAGGGGCAATCGCTGTATATGTGCAAGATGAACCTCACAAATGGCTGCTACCAGAAAAAGCCATTACAAACCTGCTCAGTCGGCTATGAATGTATTGACGGAAAATCCAGCTGCCAGAAAGTAGTGATCCAGACGCAATTGTCAATAGAGGAATCAACTGGCACGATTGTTTACAAGCAGACAGGAGACATAGTCACTGTAAAACTAAAACATAACAAGAACGAGAATATACAATTAGAATATGATCATAATGACTTTACGCTGGACAAGTCCAGCTGTCCAGGCGATTCATTTATGATAACAAAAGATATGGATTGCGAGTTCACTGTTGCTGATTCTGCCTGGGGGGAATATGATTTCAAATTAAAGAACGGCAATAAAAGATCTGTGGATATATTATATTATCCAGACCTGCTAATCCTCACCAACAAGAAGAAATTACTGGAGCGCTTCTCTGGCGACAAGACCGGAGTCAATGACTTGCTTGCGAAAGCTTATGTGCAGGCAGGCAGCCGCGACCGCCAGGGAATAATTTATGACTTGGATAATTACATAGCAGACCATCCGTGGGAGAAATTAAGTGATTACAAGGAGACGCCAAGAAAGCAGGTAATGACTGACAATTCATATTCAATGGATGTCGGGCAGTTTATAAGAGACAAATGCGAGGCCTGCGAAGGCGTGCTGATACTTGGCGACGACTTTGTAGTCCCGTATTACAGAAGGGATGTTTCAATACTTGACTGGAAACTGTTTTACTCAGACACGCGAGTAGATAATATTTACAGCGACATCCCGTATATCAAAAGAACTGAAAAATATTTCTCAGAATTAGACGACCTATTTAAGTTCAAGGGCAAGTATAACAACAAGAAAATAAAACTTATCCTGCCAGACAGCGTCTCTTCAGACATGGATTCAGAGATCACAGAATTCAAGAATGTTATCACCACAAGATACAGCCCTAAAATTCACAAGATAAATTCTTCAGATGTATACTGCAAAGACCAGAAATTGTTTGAGAAATATGACGGCGCAACATTGATTGTTATCGGAACTGAGAAGAATAACCGGGCATACCAATGCATGCCGTTTGTTGCTGGCTATGAGAACAGGGACAGCGCATTTATTGACATAAATCCCTGGGATGGAAGGGAGTACTCGATAATCATCAATACAGATGACCCGCATGTTCTTGAGGCTTTGACTGAAACTATTGACAGCGGAGCATATGTGAAGCTGAAATCAAAGAACTGGTGGTATCTGGAAATAGGTCTTACTGCAGTGTCTTATGTATTCCTGCTTGGAGAGGCAATCACAGGCATACCTTTGGATACTGCAAGTGATGTGATAGACAGCGTAAACGACTGCTGGATAATAGGTGATTCCCTCAGCTGCAAGGTTAGCGTGCCGATGATTGCGATTCCGTGGATACCTGGAAAGCCGTTCAAGGTGGCGTTCAAGGCGTTCAGGAAATCTGTGGGCAAGCCTGTTGAGATGTTCTTGACAAAATATGGTGATGAAGCTTTTAAATTTCTGAAGATGCTGTACAAGAAAGGCAAGCTTGATAAGATACAGGACATGTTCCGGCTGGCAGGAGACAGGTGGGATGAGGCCTATCAATTATTAAAGACAGAACTGGGCGACAAGATACTCTTGAAATGGGGCGACAAGGCAAGGGAAGGCCTTGGAAAAGTTGTGCAGAAGCTGAACAAAGGAGATATAGAGAAGCTTGCTAAAGAGTATGGCGATGACAGCGTAGCAGCTGTTTCAGAAAGATATGCAAGAGAGACAGTGGACTGGTCCAAGGACAAAATCACCAAGACAATCAAGATGAAAGGCACGGGCAATCTGGTGGTAGAGGATAATAATCTTGTTGCCTTCCAGTATTGGAAAGACGAGTTTTTAGGAAGTACAAACTATAAGGTTGGCAAAATTTATGATGCTGATAATACAGAGTATTTCTTTAAGCCTAACAAAGTATTCCAGCCCGATAATATCCGGGATCAAACATTCTCAAATTTGAGAGAAAAGGCAATCTATAATGTAGAATCAGTACTGAATGCAAAGGATGCAAAATATATAGTGCCTGAAACAAAAATAACCCGGGAAGTTGGAATCGGGCTGCCTAATGGAGACCCTAAAAAAGTGAAAGGCTTGTTATTGGAATCTGTGGACGGCAAGACATTTGAGGACGGCTTCCAAAAATGGCGGGCAAGCAAAGGAATAAGCAATCTTGATTATTCAGATTATCTTGCAGCTTCAGACGGCTTGAGTAAAAGCACCAAAGAAGCGATGTATGGCAAGACATTCAGCGATATGGTGTTTGGAGAGATGGACCGGCACCCAAGAAATATACTGATAGCAACAGATGGGAAAGTCAGTTACATAGATTATGGCGGAAGCTTGGGTCTTGACAAAGCAAATAATCCTATTTTCCTAAAAGATGCATCTTTTGAAACAATATTCAAGGATGCAGATTTCACAGACATGGATACCCGGCCGATTGCAGGCAGCCTTGCAAAGATGTGGAAGAGCGGAGATGAAGGCAAGAAAAAGGCCCTGAAGCTAATGAAACCAGAAGTCGACAAGTTCAGGACATTTACAAGAGACCAGTTTGAAACTGCAACCATGTTTGAAGACATGGCCAAGGCAGACCGCGATAAATTCAAGATAATTGCAGACAAATTATTCGGTAGAGGAAGCAGCAAAGGAAGAGTGCAGGGCTTTATTGATGATTTTGACAATCTCGCTAAACAATACGGGGTGAACTAATTGCTGACAAATGATACCTTAACAGTAGAAATGTTGAAAAAGGTTTTGACACAGGATGAACTGTATTTGTTCAAACAGTACATAGACTCTGTAGATAATGATAATGCGCTTTTGATAGCAGATTTTGAACAGAATTGCCTGTCATATCCCCAGGCGATTCCTGCTGCATTAAAAAGGGGAGGCATTGAAGTGCCTGATGAAATAATACTTAAACAATTTGAAAAAGCATTCAATGCTGAGGAATCCAAGAAATATCAAGCACTCGCAAACCTGCTCAAAAGCTGCAAAATAATATTCAAGACAATAAATCCCGGAATATTGAATAAAATAAAAGAAATGGCAGACCAAAATGCTGACCTCCAAGCAGAACTGGATAAAATGTTTGATAAAAAAGAAGAAACTGCCCAAGCAGAAAATGCATTTAAAGAGGGGGATTATTTCAGGGCGTACCAGATTTACAAATGGGCTGGTCTGCTTGACAAAGAAATCTTGGCAAAAATACTGGAAAAACTAAAAGAAAAAGATTTGAGAAGTTATATTCAAATCTGTTATCAGGAAGACCAAAAAATAGACCCAAAAGAAGGGCTTGAGATTGCAGAAAAACTGGAAAAATCCGAAGATTACGGCGCTGCTTTGACTGCTTATTACCTTATTGATGATAAGCAAAAAATAAAGGAATTGATTGAAAAATTAAAAAAGAAAAATGAAGAATAAATTAACTGTGCTGTTGTGCGTAATGATTTTGCTATTGGCAAGCACAGCGTTAGCCATATCATCAAATTATGAAACAACGTACGTGTCAAGGATTGTAGGCAGTACAGCTGCTGAGATGAAGCAGCAATTGTCTGGCAGGAATATGGGTTTTGATTATTCAACTTATTATTCCAGCAGCAGCTCAAATTCTCTTGTATCACAAAAACAAGCCATAATAAAAACGCAATTCACTCCAAACAAATACTCTTTCATGGGCAATTCCTGGAGAAAAGATAATGTCAAGTACACCTTAAAAAACAATCCAGGAGACCAATACCTGATTTTTGAGCCAAGCACGTCGAAAAATACGATGGAAAAATCGCAGTATTTTACTCCAGATGATATTACAGAATGGCAGGATTATTTAGAAGATGATGATTCCTTGGTCATTTTTGATTCTGCATACAGCGGATTATATCTTACAAATATGAAGTCTTTTGCAGGAAAAATCTCTCCTTATGCAACATATATTGCGCCTGCATCTTACTCAAGCCCGTATTTTGTCAAGGCACTGCTCTGCAACATGGGCAAGTATGACACAATAGGCGAGGTTTTCCGGCAGGCAAGAAACAATTATTACTGGCACACAAAAAACCAGCTGGAATATATCGGGCTTACGTTGCTGTCATATTCTCTCTTTGGAATGCCTACATCAAATGCAATAATAGACAATTATGACACTACGCACCGAAAAATGTACTGCAAGGATTTTGATGAAGAATTTGAGACACTTGGCCTTGACAATGATATGCAGATCACATCAACTTCGCCAGGAATATACACAAAGAATTTCAAATTCCGTGTTGGCGATTATAATGTCACTGCTTTTGGAAATTTCTCCATAATCGAAGCAGACAATACAGACAATATGTATGGCTTTGATGAGCTTGTGCTGCCTGTGAGGGCATTGACTGTTGAATTCCCTCTCAAGACAATTGTGCAGAACTTCTCATATTCATTGGAAGATCCTGTTGACTTGACTGTGAAAGACCTGCCGATGTGGGATGGCCTTGAGCTTGTTGAGAGAGAGTGCTACAGGAACGCAACAAATGCTTCTGTAGAATTCTCGCATGTGTTCACAGATGAAGAAGAGTTGGTAATTGTTGTAATACATCCTGCAAAAGTGGTTGACTGCAATGAAGGAAAGATAAAACTGTTCCAGACAGTCAAGTATCAGATAGATTATGTTCCTTATTCACCTATTTTAATCAATTCTGTTGAGCATCCTGCAGAATTATTGCCTAGCCAAAGATTCAATGCCACTATAAATATAGAAAACATCCAGGATTCTGCTGTTGAGGGCGAGATTCATATCAAGCAGGGCAAGGATCTTGTCTCAAAACTGCCGGTAAGCACCACAAAAAGCAGCTATGATCTTGAGGTGACTGCTCCATCAGAGGAAGGCATCTATGCTTACACGGCAGAATTCATTTATGAGAATTCAAGCAGGGTCTATGCAGACTTCAGCCTTGCAGTAAAGGTCCTTGATGCAGAATTAATCATCCCAGAGCGGATGGACTCATCAGGAGAGCTTGAACTGATAATAACCAGCCAGCTTACTGATGACTTTGATTCAGATATAGAGTATTCTATAATCAAGGATGGTGCAGAAATAAGCTCTGGCACAAAGAAAGCAACAATTGAATCTGGAGAAAACAATATCATACTGCCAGTCTCTGGCTTGTCAAGGTCAGACCTCTCCTATGAAGTGCTCGTATACATCCCTTACATGAACACGAACAAGGTTGTGACAGGCACAATCATCACAAATCATGCTCCTGCAGTATTGAATGGCAATCTTTTCATGAAAGAGAATGAGACTTTTGCATTGACGCCAGATGTCATTGACCTGGATGATGATGCTGTGACAGTTGATGTCACTTCTCCATTCTCAATAGAAGGTTATGCAGCGTCATTTGAAGACAGCGGAGAGTACTTGATAACAATTGAGGCAGATGATGGCTATACAGAAATAACAAAGCAGATATCACTGGAGATTGAGAATGTCAACAGGCCTCCAAGGATGCATGATATAGATCCAATAACTATCCAAGAGAATGAATCTTTCACAATCTTGCCAGAAGCAACTGATCCTGATAATATTAATTCTGTAGATAATGATGATAATAATATAACATTCTATTATGCAAGCTTGTTTGATGAAGATGGAAAATACAAGCCTGCGTTTGATGAGTCTGGCAATTACACGATTGAAGTGACTGTATCAGATGGAGAATATTATGATTCCACTTTCACGACAATACAGGTGTTGAACACAAACAGGCCCCCTATAATCACTGTGAATGATACCTTGACAGTGTATGAAGAGGATTTGATTAGCCTGGAGATGCTTGCTTATGATCCTGACAATAAAAACAATGTCACAAATGATGACAATGTCTTGACTACTGAGGTAACAGCGCCTCTTGATGCAAATGCGTCATGGCAGACAACTGATGAAGACTCTGGAGAATATAATGTGAAGATAAAAGTCTCTGATGGAGAGTTTGAGGCAGTCAAGGATCTTACAATCAAGGTCTTGAATCTTAACAGGGCTCCTGAAATAAGCAATCTTGAGAACATTACTGTGGACGAAGGAGCTTTAATCACTTTAAGCCCGATAATAACTGATATGGATAACTTGAACAATGTCACAAATGATGACAATATAATATCTATCAATTACCCAGAGCCATTCAGCTCTAATGGAACATGGCAGACTGGTTATGAAGATTCAGGAGAATACCTGATTGCCGTTACTGTCAGCGATGGAATAACCCAGACAGTCAAGGAAATCCTTGTAACAGTCAATAATGTCAACAGGGCTCCTGCAATTGATGCATTAGATGATATACAAATTAAAGAAGGAGAATCAATCACCATAACTCCTTCAACAAGTGATCCAGACAATGAGAACAGTGTAACAAATGATAATAATAATCTGACAATCACTTACAGTGAATTGATTGATTCAGATGGAACATATGATTCTGGCTATGCTGATTCAGGGGATTACACAATCACTGCAACTGTCTCAGATGGAGAACTTTCTGCAGAAACTTCCTTTAATCTAAAGATAGATAATGTGAACAGGGCTCCTGTCATAACTGCAGAAGATGTGCATGTCAAGGAAGGGGCATTGATTAATTTCAGCGATATAGTGCAGGATCCTGATAATGAGAATGAAGTTTCAAATGATGATAATGTCCTTGATATTGATTATCCTGAATATTTCAACAAGAAAGGCATCTGGCAGACAGATGATGAAGATTCAGGAGAGTATGAATTCACAGTCTCTGTCTCAGACGGGGAATTCAATGTTACTGAGGAAGTAAAAATAATCATTGATAACCTGAACAGGGCTCCTGTGATTGAAGTAATTGATGATTTCACTGTTTCAGAAGGTGATCTTGTTGAGGTTGATGTAGATTATTACGATCTTGATAATCAGAATGGTGTCACAAATGATGATAATAACCTGAACATTCAGATAAGCCCTCCATTAGACAGCCAAGGCAAGTGGCAGACAGGCTACTTTGACCAAGGAACTTATGACATGTCCATAACTGTGTCAGACGGCGACTTGAGAACAGTTGAAAGGTTCCAAGTAACTGTAATGAACCAAAATAGGCTGCCAAGCATTGAGTCTTTTGAGCCTTCCACAAATGTTGAGATAGATGAAGGCCAGAGCCAGGTCTTCGAGGTCAATGCAAAAGATCCTGACAATGAAGAGCTTGAATTGAAATGGTATCTTGATGGAACATTTGTTGGAACTGCTTCAGAGTATGAATATTCTCCGAGCTTTACAGATGCTGGCGAGCATGAGATAAAGGTTGTTGCAACTGATGCATCTGACAGTGTTGACCATACATGGGTAATACAGGTTATTAACATAAACAAGGCTCCTGAAGTTCAGGAAATAGGAGAATTAAGAGTGCCTGAAGGAGATGCTGCTGTGATTACAGTCATTGCAACAGATGCAGATGGTGAAACCTTGACTTATTCAATTGATGATGAGAGGTTTGAGCAGCAGGATAATGTATTTACCTGGCAGACGACTTTCCAGGATTCTGGAATCTATGATATTGAGATAACTGTCTCAGATGGAGAAGCAGAAGTAAAACAGGTTGTAAAGGTCATTGTTGCTAATTTCAATCATCTTCCTCAAATACTTGATTACCAGCCAAAATCAACCAAATACATAGCGCATGATGCTGAATTCACTTTCAGCGTGACTGTGTTTGATTCAGATGATGAGCCTCTAATCACAAAATGGTATGTTGACAATGAAGAAAAAACATCTGGAGAAAGCTTTGTCTTTAATCCAGAAGGAAAACTGCAGGCATTCACGATAAAGGCAGTTGTTTCAGATGGAAATGCAACTGCTGAGCATGAATTTAATGTTGAATCAATTGACAGGCCAATACTAAATGGCTTTGACGGAGAGACAACAGACATATCTGAAGGAGAGCTGACAAGCATAACTGATTTCACACTGCAAAAAAGCAAGGTGAAGGTGAAGTTCCTTGAGCCAGTTGACTTGTCAGACACAATTGATGTGGAAAACAATGTCTTGCTGCAGAACAGCAAGGTTGCATTGAACTCTCAGGAGATTCCAGCGTTGAACAAGCCTGCAAGAATCACTTTCTACAGCACAAGCTTCAGTCAGAACCCAATAATCTATTATTCAGAAGGCTTTGGAGCAGGCAGTGAAGAGATCTGCCCGCCAGACCTTTGCTATGACATCCAGTATGACGGCAATAGCTTGTCTTTTACTGTTGCGCACTTCACAACTTACATAATAAGAGAAACGCCGTTCAAGCAGTATAACCTGCACCTGCCTGAAAAACTGGTTATAGGCATGCCTGAAAACAGCAATTCTGTTGATGAAGACTTTTCAATAAGAAATACCGGCCTGCAGAACTTGAATAATATTGAGATTCTAGGCGTGTTCCCGACAAGCTCGCTTACAGTCCTTCCTGTAAAAGTTGATTTAGATCCAGGTGAGACAGAATCAATAAGTGTGCAAGGCACTGTTTCAAGGCCTGCAAAGGCAGGAAAACAAAGCTTAGGAAATATCCTGATCAAGAATAATCACATCTCTGAAACAATACCTGTTTATCTTGAATTAAAGGAAAAATTAAGCATTGATTCGCTTGAGATAGCTGTGAATGACAAGACTTACTCTGGTGTTGATGATGAAGACAAGATTAAAGTAAAGCCAGGAGACCATATTGAGCTTGAGTTTGATATTGAGAACACTTTTGATGATGATACAAAGATAGATGATGTTTACATAACAGCTGAATTAGATGATGATTTTGATGAATCAGATGAGTTCAGCTTGACTGCAGGTAATTACAAGTCAAAGATACTGGAGCTTGACCTGCCGAAATTACTGGATGAGAGCAGGTTTGATTTATTGATTACAGTTGAAGGAGAGGATGAGCATGGCACAGATTACTTGATTGAGTGGACAGTCAATGTGAAAGTTGACAGGGAGAAACATGACACAAGGATTGAGGGCCTGGAATTTGTTCCAGAAGATCTTGAATGCAGAAAAGAGACAAGATTATTGTTTAACCTGTTGAATTACGGCTCTGCAGATGAAGAAGGACTGAAGATTGATGTGCAAAACAAGGAATTAGAGATTGACATACAAGACTTTGTTGACCTTGATGAGGCTAGTGAGACTGAATTCAGGTACAGGATCATATTTGATGAGAACAAGCCTGCAGGAGAGTATAAGATACCTGTGAATATCTATTATGATGACGGCCTGCTTGCAGATTCGCAGGAAGCTGTATTGAAAATAGGCGAGTGCGGCGTGAAAGCAGCTAAAGAAAATCCAGTGACTACAATAAAAGTGCAGACAAGCAGCCAGAAGCTGGACAACAGCCATCCTATACTGAGAAAAAATGATGGCGATGAAACAATCACTTTAGCGACAATGCTGATAATACTGCTTGCACTGCTGGTAATACTGGCTGCCTTGCTTTTGATGAAAGCGCTTTATTAGTAATATTTCTTTCTTTTCATTGCCAGATTGTACATTGCAAATACAACCAGCAGATAAGCTATTAGCCTTACGATTATCATTGCGCCTTCATATTGCATTGTGTATCCAAGAATATTCACTAAATGTGATATGCCGAATAATCCAAATGCTATGCCTGTCAAGAGGGCCATTTTATTATTCTTTTTCTTAAAGGCCCACAAGCCCAGCAATAATATTGCTATGCAAAGTATAAGGTTTATTATGGGTATTATGTCTGCCATTGATTATCACCTCAGTTTTAGTTCTTATTTAAATAATGGAATATATATAATTTTCGCTACTCAGGCGTTAAAACCTATAAATTCTCTTAAATTCTCTGTTTTCAGCTTAAATCTGCGAAAAGTTTATATAAGATAACAGCAAAAATGGAGTTAAACGAGGTGATATTATATGGCAAAAAATGCTTTAGACTGGATTGCTCTAGTTCTAGTTATTATCGGCGGCCTGAACTGGGGTCTAGTAGGATTGTTCAACTTTGACGTTGTTGCCGCAATTCTAGGATCAATTCCAATCCTACAAAAAATTGTATATATCTTGGTAGGCTTGTCAGCTCTATACATGATATATTACTTGTCTAAGAAATAAAATTAATTTTATTTTTTTCTTTTTCTCATTCTTTTTCTGTTTACAAAAACTTATATATTAGATATGATTAAAACAACTAAAAAGATGGTGAAGCCGAAAGTTGTTGTAAGCAAGTGCATTGGTTTTGCTAAATGCCGCTGGAATGGCACAGAGATCCCTGATTCTTTTGTTCAAAAGCTCAAAAAGCACGTTAAATTCATTATAGTATGTCCAGAAGTTGAAATTGGCCTTGGCATCCCCAGAGCACCTGTAAGGATAGTGAACAAGAGATTGATACAGCCAAAAACAAAAAAAGATTTGACAGACAAGATGAAAAAATTCACTGAAAAGTTTTTGAAGAATCTTGATGCAGATGGCTTTATTTTAGCATACAAGTCCCCTTCTTGCGGCATTAAGAATGTCCCTATCTACCCTGATGCAAATACCAGAATAGCTAAATCGCAAGGACCTGGCTTTTTTGGAGGCACTGTTATAAAAAGATTTGCAGGCCTGCCTATTGAAGATCATGGAAGGTTGAAGAATTTCAGGATAAGAGAGCATTTTCTCATAAGATTGTTTATGTTGGCAGACTTCAAGCAAGTAAAAAAGTCTAACAATATAGCAAGGTTGATGGATTTTCACTCAAAAAATAAATTTTTGCTTATGGCTTACAACCAGAAAGAGCTGCGCATTCTTGGACATATTCTTGCAAATCAAGGCAAGAATTTCAAGATTACTTCAGATGAATACGAGAAGCATCTTAAAAAAGCAGTAAGCAAGACTTCAAGATACACTTCTAACATTAATGTCCTGCTGCACGCATATAATCATTTCTCTAAGAAACTGAAGCCTAAAGAAAAGAAATATTTTCATCATTTGATTGAAGAATACCGGAATGCAAAGATTCCTTTGAGTGCTATTCTTGTGTTGCTTAAGGACTGGGTTATGAGATTTGATGATGATTATCTGGCTAAGCAGACTTTTTTCCAGTCATATCCTGAGGACCTGATTGAAATCACTGATTCTGGTAAAGGAAAAGATTCATAAATTAAGTATCACTATTGCAAAATTAAGTATTATTGCAAAGCTTACCCATAAGATATACGGTATCAGCAAGTATGCTGCGTTCTTTGAAATCTTGTAAAATGACACTATTGTGCCTAAGATTGCAAACCAGAGAACTATTATTTCCATGAATGCCAGTGAGGGAGATTGCAGGCCAAAGAACAAGATAGACCAAAGTGCATTAAGGCCTAACTGGATGCCGAAAAACGTCACAGCAGTCTTTGCAGCTTTTGTTTTTATTCCTTTTTTCCATACAAGATAAAGAGAAAGACCCATCATCAGGAATAATATTGTCCATACAGGTGAAAAAACCCAATTTGGGGGAGAAAATACAGGCCTTTGCAGTGTCTCATACCATGTTGAAACTGTCTGTGCTGTAAATAATGAGCCTATTCCTGCAGCTATGAAAGGTATTATCAAAGATGCTATTAGCTTGAATATATTACTTTTTTTCATGTTTCTTGTCTGCTGCATTCATTTGCTTTACTATCTTTCTTGCCCATGCCCAGCCAGGGTCTCCGCCCCACAACAGCCAGGCAATATAGCCATTTGACGGGTTGCTTGGATTAGCCCATCCAGGCCTTTTGTCTTTTTGGTGCCTAGTAAAGTAATTTTTCATTCTTCTTACTGTTGAAGGCGACATGTTAGAGCCCTCTGCTAAATCAACTGCGCGAACAATACCAGAGCCTATTCCTAATTTTCCTGCTTCTTTAGAACTCAATCCGCCTCTTTTGAACTTTTTTCTCAGCTCAAGGCCTCTTTTAGCTGCTTTTTGAACAGATTTCGGCGGCTTGAAGTTGATATGTGCATATCTTTTTTTCATTTTGCGCCTCTTTTTAGATTTAATTATCACTTATAGTATTTAAGCTTTTTCAAGATTTCAATTGCTTTTAAAGCGCTTTTTTCCTTGTCTTTTATCTCAAGCATCAAGTCAAAATCAATATTTTTAGTTTCTTGAATGAATTTCTTGAATTGTTTTAAGTCTATATGTTCTGAATGCGTTCCAATCCTTGCATTTTTCTTTTGGTCACTGTAATGGACTATCAGCAAACCGTCTTTTTTCTTCCAGGTGCTTTGTGCAAGCTTCATTGCTTTTTTTACAGATTCTCCATTATTTTTGCATTCATGATGAAACTTGTCAAAAACAATAGGTATCTTTGTTCTTTTATTTATCTTCAGGCAGTCTTTAAGGCTGTAAGAGCGGTCGTCATTCTCTACAACAAATCTGTTCTTGACAAATGCAGGCAGTTTCTTGTAATTTTGAATGAATCGTTCTATTGATTTTTCTTTTTCTCCATACATTCCGCCCACATGTATCATCACTTTCGCGGTGCTGTCCAGTTCCATTGCATCCAGAAGCTTGCAGTGATATTCTAGTTCTTTGAAAGAGTTTTTCACTATCTTATTATCTTTTGCGTTTATCAAGACAAACTGGTCAGGATGCATTGATATTCGCATCTGGTGTTTCTTGATGTAATCCCCTATTGATTTTAATTGTTTCTTGAAATGCTTCACCCAATCTATCTTACTGACAGGATGCGATACAAAAGGGACTAAAGGAGATCCTATCCTGAAAAATAAGAATCCTTTCTCAACATTCCATTCAAGTATTTCCTGCAGGCAATCAAGATTGTTCTGGACAGTTGAAAGAAAACGTTCTCTAGAATAAGAAGCAAGCCTGAAAGTAGAGTTAGCAGTGCATTCGATGCTTCTGTTTATACAGGGATATCCTAATTTCATTTTATTCTTGCGTATATATCCAAAATTGTGCTTGTGTTGAAGGCATTCTTCTTGTCAGATAATCATGATCTTTCAGCTCATTTTCTGCAGCTTGGCTTAATCCTAATTCCCATTCATTTGGCTCTGTTTTAAAGAAATAAACACCGCGCTTTTGTGGTGTTGATGTCACGTCTCTTTCCTTGACTGCTCTTAGCTTAACAAGCCCTATCTTATTGTCGTTTTCATCAAGCAGTATTCCTTCAAGGACAGGATATTCATACTCAAAACGAGTGCCAGAATCTGTTTGGATTTTCTTTTTTTTGCGTTTCAAAGAAGCAATCTCTGCTTTTGTTATGGTTATGTCCAGATCCAGATTATCATAGTAAGTGCCTTGCATGCTTGATAGAAACTTGTATTGCTTTATAAAGTTTTTCAGAACAAGCCAGGACCGATAGTTTTTTAAGATAAGAACTTAAATAAAGGCGTATGGAAAATAAAATAATATTGCTCTGCTTATTTGGATTATTGCTTGTCAGTTGTGCAAAGGTGAATGTTGAGGATGTTATCAATGAGCCTTTTAATTACACAACTTATACTTCTGATGGTTTTTCTATAAAATATCCTGATTGGCCTCAGCATGAGAGAGGTAATGAGACAGAAGTCAGCGTCTCAAGAGGTTTTTGTACTGTTATCATTGATACGGCAGACATTCCTGCTGAAAGTTGGTATCAGCAATTGATTGTTGCCTTGAAAGATGCCCCGCATATTCTATCATTTGAAGAAAATGAGGAAGAATTGTCTGTCAAGAGCACTGCAACCTACAAAGAGCATAAATTAATATCTAAAATGAAGGTGGCTGGATGCAATAAAAAATCCCATTTAATAAACATTGCTTGTCTTGAGACCGTGATTGGGTATGAAGCAGTAACAGACCTTTACAATTCTGTTCTTGATTCTATAAGTTGTGAAGAAACCAAAGCAGCGAAAGAAGAATCAAAAGAGAAAAAGGTTTCTTATGAAAAGTTTGTGGATAGTGATTTTGAGCTGCTTCACCCAGATTGGAGCGAGATTGAAGAGGGAGAGCACATTTTAGGGGTTTCTGCAGGCATTTGTTCTGTTGTAGTTAACAAGCATAACGCATTGCCAGGTGATTTGTTTAACTGGATACTTAAGTCTCTGCCAGAGCAGGAAGGTTCTGAATTGATTGAATCAGACAAAAAAGGAGAAGTTTATACAGCAAAATACACTTCAGATTATAAAGAGCACAAGATGATTTCAGATGCAAAGTTTTTTTATTGTAATTATCAGACTTATTTTACTGCAGTTGTTTGCATAGAGAATATGTTAGATGATGAGTTCAGGGAAATAAGAGATGTTGTTCTTAACTCTGCCCAGTGCACAAAAGAGTATAAAGTTCCAGAGCCAAAGATTACTAAGGAGATTAAGGAAGAAGAGCCAGAGATTGTTGAAAAGATTAAGAAAGAAATTGTAAAGACAGATGCTGCTGAGGAGTTTGGCCTTGATGCAGAAGGCATTGTTTACTTCATTAATGAAAACACCTTCTTCACCAAGGTAATGTCTGATTTCGGCAAGGCAAATCTTGTGTTTGATGATGCTGAGAATGACAGAGAATTGAAGTTAAAAGTAAAGCTTGACAAGAACGGCAAGATTGTCCTTCTTGATGACGGCCACTACAGTGATGCAGACATAACTTTGTATGTGCCTTTGATTGATGCTTTGAATATCCTTAACAATGCTGCAAATATCAATCCTCTTAATTTAATCACGTTTGCCGTACATGTAACAACTGATCCTCCTGAGATCAAGAATCAGGTTATCCAGAATGTTTTGAAAGGAAAGTATAATTAGAACAAGCTCAAGAAGCTAGGCCACCATTTCTTTTTCTTTTTTGTGCCTTTGCCAAATTCTTTTATTGATTCTTTTTGCTTTTTGGTCAGTTTCTTTGGAACATCAATATACACTTCAACATTCAGGCTTCCTGTTCCATAGCCGTGCAGGTCAGGCATTCCTTTGCCTTTTATCCTAAAAATAACTCCACTTTGTGTTCCTGCAGGTATTTTTATCTTGGTTTTTCCATCTAATGTGGGGACTTCTAGCTCTCCCCCAAGACAGGCTGTTGCAAATGGCAGCGGCGCCTTAAGATACAGCTCTTTGCCCTGCCTCTCAAACACTTTGTGGGGTTTGACATGGATCCTTAAATACAAATCTCCTGCAGTGCTTCCCTGAAATCCTGCTTCTCCTTCTCCTTTCAATCTAACTTGTGTTCCTTCATCAACACCTGCAGGTATTTTTATTTCTTCTATTACTTCTTTTTCATATCTTCCCTGCCCTTCGCAGTTAGAACAAGAATCTTCAATATATTCTCCTCTTCCCTGGCATCTTCTGCAGGCACTTTGCGTCTGGAATACTCCAAAAGGCGTTCTTCTTGTCTGCCTGTACACTCCTGTGCCATTGCAGTCTTCGCAAGATTTCATTGAGCTTCCTTTTGCAGCTCCTGTTCCTTTGCATTTTTCGCATTCAACAAGCTTGTCTATCTCTATTTTCTTTTTTACTCCTTTTGCAGCCTCTTCTAGTGTCACAGTTAAGTCAAACACCAAGTCCCTTCCTCTGCCTGGTCTTGCTCTTCTTCTTCCGCCTCCAAAGCCGCCAAATCCCATTCCTGAGAATAAGTTCTCAAATATGTTTTCAAAATCAAATCCCTGGCCTGCTGCAAAATCCCTGAAATCAAACCCGCCAAAACCTTGGCCTTGCCCAAAGTCTGCTGTTCCGAATTGGTCATACTGCTGCCTTTTCTGCGGATCTCCTAAGACAGCTGCTGCCTCATTCACTTCCTTGAACTTTTCTGCTGCAGAAGGATCTTTATTCAAATCAGGATGATATTTTTTTGCCAGTTTTTTGTAAGCTTTCTTGATTTCCTCTTTAGTTGCTTCTTTCTTTACTCCTAATATTTTGTAGTAGTCTTTAGCCATATTTTTTCTCCTTCAGTGGTTTTTCGCATCTGTAGTAGCCAAGTATTCTTGCAATTGCAAGATTTAAGAAAAAAAGTCCTACTAAGATAAATGGAGTGAAAAAAAGCATAGTAAATATATTTGTTGGTGGTTCAAGAACCATTGCTCGACCAATTAGTCCTAGTATGAATATGCCAAGAAGACCTACTAATGAAAATAGAGGTATTGAAAAAGGGTGATTCTGTGGATATCTAATCTTCCGGCGGGGTATTGGCGGCGTAATTACCCAAGGACTTTCATAAGAATAATCATAACAGCCTTTATGATATGCTGCAGGTAGTGTAATAACAAAACGTCTAGTAAAACCTAATGCAAGATTATTGATTGACTTTATTGGTTCTTTGCATTTATGACATATTACTTGTTTCAATGTATTCACCCAATGTATCTGGCTCTATTCCGATTATGCCAAAAATTTGTTTTTCTATTTCATATTCTGCTTTTTTAAATTTCTCTTCTATTGTCATGTTTAGTCTTTCTTGCCAGTCTTCCATTCTTTCTTTTAAGGTCATAACTTTTTTTTCATGACCTCTTTTATCTGCATAATTAACTATTTTTTCTTCCCAGGTTTTTGCTTGGTCTATTCTAAAAAAGGCGTGAACCATTATTATCTGTGCAATTTCAGGGTATTTATCTTTCAATAATTCGTATCCTCTTTCGGAATGCCCTTTTGCAGGTTCTCCTTCTCTTTTTCCAACATCGTGCAATAAAGAAGCAGCATCGACTAATTCAACATTAATATCTACTCCTTTTTCTTTTAATTTTTTTGCTAAGAATACTGCTATCTTATTAACAGTCTTGCAATGATTTTGTATTTCTTCAGGAACTTTATTCTCTTTCAATAATTCCAAACATTCTTCTCTTGTTGGTATGTTCATTTTTATGTTTCCGCACTTTCCAGTAATTCCCAATGCAGTTTTTCTTTTCCGCATTTTGGGCATTTGAATGTGTGAATATTTTCTTCTTTCCTTGTTTTTTGCAGGGATTTTTCTTTTTTAAGTTCGTATTCAGCGTTTTTGTCTTTTTTGCATTCTTGTTCTAATTTCTTCAATTTTTTCTCGTATTCTTCTTTTGTAAAGCAGCCTGTCCAAGCATACTCTTTTCTGTCAAAGTAAATGCCCATTGGAATTACTCTACGCTCATTATGCACTACAACCTCTTCAAACCCGCAATCTTTGCATTTGATTCTGAATTTATTTACCACCATTTCCAATCGCCTCAAGTATTTTCTTTGTATTTTTAAAGTTTCTAAAAATGTAATCTGGCTTGTGTTTAAGTAATCTTTCTTTTTTAGTCGGCCCGGTTGTCATTCCTATTGTTTTTGCTTTTACTGCTTTTCCTGCATCTATGTCATGCACTGAATCTCCTATCACGACAACTTCTCCTTTGTGTTTTGCTTTCTTGATTGCTTTTTTGATGCAGTCTGTTCTTGTTTTTCCGCCGTCGCCGCTCACTTTTATCCTGAAATACTTGCCAAGCCCGGTTGTTTTCATGATTTTTCTTGTAATTTCAGGCTCATCTCTTGTCACAAGCGCTAATTTGACTTTTCCTTTAAGCGCATTAAGCAGTTTTATCACGCCAGGATTCACATATTTTCTTGAATTTGCTGGAACTGCTGCAATAAACTCCTTGATATAGAGCTTCATTGCCTTTTTCATGCTCTTTTCAACAAAAGAAACCGGAACTTTGCATATCTTGCACATGTCTCTTATGCTATTAGGAATCAGCCTGCCTGCGTGGTCTACTTTATGATAGCATCCAGGACACTCAAACACTTTTCTTGTGACTTTGTGAAACGCTCTGTCGTGGATCGGGAAAAAATCCACGAGCGTTTCATCCATGTCAAATATTACGAGCTTATTTTTTCTTTTCGTCATCAACCACCTCTGCATCAACAACATCTTCTTTTTTCTCCTGTTTTGGAGCTTCTTGTTGCTGTTGTACACCTGCTTTTTGATACAGTTCTGTAGCTGCTTTTTGTGCAATCTGGTTCAGTTCATCCAGTTTTGCCTTTATTTTAGCCACGTCTCTCTCTTTCTCAGCCATCAGTTTCTTCAGTTCCTCTGTTTTCGCCTTGATATCTTTGATGACTGCTTCATCTACCTTTCCTTCAAAGTCCTTCAAGGTCTTTTCTGTCTGGTATATCACTGTATCTGCTTGGTTGATGATGTCTATCTCTTCTTTTTTCTTGGCGTCAGCTTCTGAGAACTGCTCTGCCTCTTTCTTCATCTTCTCTACGTCTGCTTCATTTAATTTATTTGGAGCTGTTATTGCAATGTTCTGTTTCTTGCCAGTTCCTTTGTCCAGCGCAGTTACATTCAGGATTCCGTTTGCATCTATGTCAAATGTGACTTCGACTTGGGGCACGCCTCTTGGTGCTGCTGGTATTCCAACAAGGTCAAACTGGCCCAAGTGCTTGTTGTCATTTGCCATTGGCCTCTCTCCCTGAAATACCCGGATGGTTACAGCTGTCTGGTTGTCTGCTGCAGTGCTGAACACCTGGGATTTCTTTACAGGGATTGTGGTGTTTTTCTCAATCAGCCTTGTAAATACTCCGCCCAGTGTTTCAATTCCTAAACTTAATGGAGTTACATCAAGAAGCAGTACGTCTTTTACCTCTCCTGCCAATACTCCGCCCTGGATTGCTGCTCCGTCTGCAACACATTCCATCGGATCTATGCCTCTTTCTACCTTCTTGCCGACCCAGGATTCAACTTTCTCCTGGACAATAGGCATTCTTGTTGGTCCGCCCACTAATATGACTTTAGTGATGTCTTTGTCACTTAGTTTAGCGTCTGCAAGTGCCTGGTCAACTGATTTCTTGCACTTGTCTACAATAGAGTCAACCAGCTCATTTAATTTTGCTCTGGTCAGTTTCATTGTCAGGTGCTGCGGTCCTTTGTCAGTTGCTGTCAAGTAAGGCAGGTTGATGTCTGTCTCTTGAACAGTGCTTAATTCAATCTTTGCTTTTTCAGCTGCCTCTCTTATTCTTTGCATTGCGGTCTCATCATTATCAATGTCCATTCCTGTGTTTTCCTTGAATTGCTTAACCAGGTGATTGATGATGACATTGTCCATGTCAGTTCCGCCCAGCTGTGTATCGCCAGATGTTGACTTGACTTCAAACACGCCGTCTCCAAATTCCATTATTGTGACGTCCAGTGTTCCGCCTCCAAAGTCAAATACCAGGATTGTCTGTTCTTTTTCAGCTTTGTCAAGGCCATAAGCTAATGAAGCTGCTGTTGGCTCATTGACGATCCTGACTACTTCCAACCCAGCTATTGTTCCTGCGTCTTTTGTTGCCTGTCTCTGGTTGTCATCAAAATATGCTGGTACTGTGATTACTGCTTTCTTTACTGGATGTCCTAGGAATGCTTCTGCGTCTTTCTTGATTTTTTGCAATATAAATGCAGAAATCTGCTGCGGGGTGTATTCTTTGCCGTATATATTATACTTGAAGTTTGTGCCCATCTTTCTTTTTGCAGCCATCACTGTTCCTTCTGGATTACTTACTGCCTGCCTTCTTGCCGGCTCTCCGACAATCATGTGGCCGTCTTTTGTAAAAGCAACCACTGATGGGAATGCTTTTCCGTATAGTGATGCTCCTTCTGCTGAAGGAACTATCTTTGGCCTTCCTGCCTCTAACACTGCTGCTGCTGAGTTTGATGTTCCTAGATCGATTCCTAATATTTTTTCTTTACTCATTTTGTTCTCCTCCATCCCCAGACTTTTTTGCCTTTGTTATCTTGACTTTTGCATAACGTATCACTTTGCCGTTCATCTCATATCCTTTCTGTATCTCTTCAACAACCACGTTTTCATCTCCTTCTGCCTCTTGCGTACATAATACTTCATGCTTGAATGTGTCCAGCTTTTCGCCTTTTGCCTTTATCGGCTTGACACCGTAATCTGAAAGTAATTTTGATAGTTTGTCATATATCATCTTGATTCCTTTGTCTTTTACATTTGGAAGTGCTTTCTCAAAGTCATCCATGATTGTTAGAAGTTCTGCGATTAGTTTCTCATTTGCAAAGCAGACAAATTCTTTCTGCTCTTTTGCTATCCGTTTTTGATAGTTCTCAAATTCTGCCTGCAGTCTTTTCAGCTGGTCTGTGTAATCATCCAGCTGTGCTTTCAATTGTTCTGCTTCTGTTAACTTTTTGTCTTTCATACAAACCACCTTTTGTTGATTTTAAGTCAACTAAGAAGCTATAAAACTATACTTATATTTAAAGCTTTCGGTTTGAAGCGAAAACTTTATTAAGGACCTTCACTTTCTAGGCAAAAGAGGTGAACAAATCATGGAAAAATCAAAACAACAAATCAACCTGAACATTGTTGAGGGGGAACCTTTTTTTGCACATGAAGTCAGCATGAATTTCACTCCTACACAGATCACTTTAGACTTTAAATGCATAACTCCAAGGACAGATCCAAGAAGCAAAGCACCGTCATTCTTGTTGAAGCACAATGTTATAATGGTTGAACCATGGCACGCAAAGCTGATGCTTGATGTCCTGGCAAATGTGGTCAAGAAATATGAAGAAGAGTTTGGCAAGATAAAGCAGCCAAAAGCCCTTGCAAAAGCCACTAAGAAGCATAAGAAAGCAGCAAAGAAAAAATCAAAAGAAGCAACAAAGACAACTGCTGCGCCGTCATACCTTGGTTAAACTCCAAATTGCTTGTCAATTTGGCGGTTTTAAAATTCCGGAGGAATTTTAAAAAATGATTATTAGAAAGAAAATCACTATCCTACAGATTAGGAAGCCTTTAAGAACAACCCTAAATGAAGAGTTGCAATGGTTTGGCAACTCTTTAGGGTTGTTCAACCTCCGTGACAGGGACAAGTCTTGTTTTAGGGTTTTTATTGAGTTACTGAAAGCTGCTAAAGCAGGAGTCCCTATTTCCAGTGATAATCTGGCAGCAAGATTAGGCTTGACAAGAGCAACAGTAATACATCATATCAACACATTAAGAGAAAAAGGCATTGTTATTTCTAAAGGAAGAGGCTATATGTTAAGAGAAGCTAATTTGAAACTTCTTGTTGAAGACTTGAAGCAAGACATAACAAGAACTTATGATGAGATAGCCAAGGTTGCAGAAGAGTTGGATGGGTTTTTAGGGCTTTAAGCTCAATCAAGTCCTTTTTTAGAGAACTGCTGCAGATATCTTTCAAATCTCTTGTCATCCTGCGCATCCCAGGTCTTTATCAAGTATTTTCTGTCCATTGCTGTCAAGACAAGCGCAGGATCTCGCAGCAATGCTGCAGGAAGCTCTTTTATTTCAGTCTCTACTTCAAGAGAACTTAGTGTAGGTATCCACAAGGCGCCAAGCTCTGGCTTTTCCAGCTCCTTGTGCAAGAGAAGGTCACTGATTGCATGTTCCTGATATGCCTGCTCTAATATGCTGTGATAAAAGCTTAATGCTCTTTTAGCTGCGTATCTTAAATCCTCTGTAATCTCGCCAGGCAGTTTTGCTGTGATTCTTGTTGTTCTTTGAGTGCGGCTTCCTATATGCACTGACTCCCCCAGTTTAACTGTGTGGTCTGTGAATAACTTAGTGTAAGCAAAAAGAGGTATTGTGATTGTTTCTGCATCTTCAACAGAGGTTTTTTCAGAATCATCCCTTACAATAACCCCGTTTCTTACTGCAAGATATCTTTTAAGCGTAAATAATTCCTTTGATATCAATGGATATTCCTGCGACAGGGAAGAGACAAAATAATAACCTAGCAGCTTGTCAAGTGTTGCTTGCTGTTTCTTTAAGAAATCTCTTGTTTCCTGTTTGCCGATGCGTTCTGCATCCTGTCTTTCTGTCATTGCCAGGTCTGCTGTCTCAGCAATTTCAGAAATAGAGGCCTTTGGTCTATTGCAGTGACGCGCAACAGTCTTTGGAAACTCTTTTATCAAAAGCTGTGTTTCTGCCATAATAAAACATAAAAGATGTAAATATATAAAACTTGCGAAAGTTCGCTACTAGAAAGAAGTTAACTTTATAAATCCCCGAAACCTACTGCCATATACTGAATCCAGACAGGGTTTGAACAATTAAAATGGAACAAATAGGGGATTTTAATATTTTAAAGGAAGTCGGAAAAGGCGGTTTTGGCACGGTATATCAGGTAAAGAATAATGCAAACAGGGTCTCTGCTTTGAAAGTTCTGAATGAAGACATTAATCCGGAACAAGAAGTCCAGATACATGCAGGTTTAGAGCACCCCAATATTGTTCAAGTCTTGAATTATCATCCAAATGCAAGAGCAATCGAGATGGAATATGTGCCTGAAACATTGGCAAACATTATCAAGAAAGAAGGCCTGCTTGATTATAAAAAAGCAGTTCAAATTGCGATTGATGTTCTGAATGCATTGGCATATTCTCACAAAGAAGGCTATATCCATCAGGATGTAAAGCCAGCAAATATTCTGATTGACTCAGACGGCAGAGCAAAATTATCTGATTTTGGGCTTGCAAAATTGATTGAAAAAGAAATGCAGGCTCTGCCTCCGGAAATAAGAAGCTCTGGCTTGATAAACACGATGATATTGAGCGAACTTCCTCCTGAAACCAAAGATTCAAAATATTTTTCTGCTCTTTTTGAATTTCTTGAGAACAGCAGGATCGGCGGCTCGCTGCCGTACATGGCACCGGAGCATAAGGAGTTAAAGCCCTGCAAGCAGTCAGATATTTTTTCTATGGGTTATGTTCTTTATAAAATGCTGACTGGCAAACTGCCTTCAGGAATAGCCAAGAGGCCTTCTGAAGTGGATTCCTCAATTCCTGTTGAGCTTGACCGCATCTGCATAAAAGCAACAGAAACTTCATTGAAGAAGCGTTATGAATCTGCTGGACAGATGATAAAAGACCTGGAAAAAGTCGTATCTGATGATGCCAATAAAGAGATGCTGTCTAACTCGCCGTTTAATATGCTTAGGCCGTATAAAAAAGAAGATATCTCTCCTGCTAGTGAAACACGCAGAAAAAGCAACATAAACTACAAAAGAATCATCAATAAAGCTACAAAAGGGCTTGTCACAGGTTTTGGATGCTTGGCTGCTATTGCAGTTCTGAGCGGCGTATGCTGGCTGGCATGGGATTATGTTATTGAGCCTGTGGGCAGCTGGTGGATTGAAAGCAAAAAAAGAGATCGCATTCAACAAGAAAAGTCTTTTAACGCTGCGCGCAATATGAGACTATATGGTAAAGACTCTGGTTCTCTTTTGAAAACCCGGATTTTTGATAATTGGACTAAGTTCAATTATGAGGGCGCAACATATAAAATTGATGATGTTCTGGCTCTTGATTTTTCGCCAAACAAGAGCAGAGGGGTATTTTTAATTGCTAATTCAGGCGACCCAGCATATGACAGGGTTTTTGTGTTTAATTCTTCAGGACTGCCTAATTTAATGAAGGCTATAGAAGAAGTTGAAATAGAAGATTGCAATAATATCAGGAATCTTTCTTGGCTGGATGATGATACAATAATTTTTCAGGCAAGGAACGGTCCAAACGGCTCTTACAAGGCGCTGGACATTGATGAAAGAAACAGGGGCTATAATCTTAGAGAATACAAACTCGGAAAATAAAATGGTTTTCACAAGAATAAACAATGCAAGAAAAAAGCTTTTAGAGAACTTAATAGCGCGGGACTTTGAGACAGCTTCAGAGCATTTCAAGCATCTGGCCAAGCATTGCTATTCACTTGCCCTTGCTGCAAAAGATAAAGAGATTAAAAAAGGACTGGTTTATGAAGGAGACATGTATGTCGGCCTCGCAAAGAAAATACAAGAACGCAAAAAAGAAACAAAATCAGACCAAAAAAAGCCGCAAATAACGCTTTCTGAGAAAAAATGGGTTCCTGAATCCAGGCCAGACATAAACTTTAGTGACATTGCAGGACTGGATGATGTAAAGAATCAAGTCATGCTCAGGATGGTCATTCCGCACACTAACAAGGCTGCTGCCAGGCGGTATAATGCGCCAATGGGCGGAGGCATGCTGCTTTATGGGCCTGGCGGAACAGGAAAAACAACTGTTGCAAAAGCAGTTGCAGGAGAGCTGGATATTCCTTTCTTTAATCTTGATGCAAGAAGCATACTTGTTGAGCGCTCTGCAGAGGGAACAACAGAGAATATTAGGGCAATATTTGCTGAAGCAGAAAAGTATGAAAGAATTCTGCTTTATTTTGACGAGATAGAATATCTTGTCCCTGTAAGGGCCACAGGCATAATGAAGCATGTTGTAAGGGAGTTTTTAGTGCAGCTGGAGGGTTCGTCTACTGACAAGGAAGGATTGCTTGTTATAGGGTCGACTAACAGGCCTTGGGAAATCAGGCCAGAAGTAATAAGGTCTGGCAGATTTGATTCAAAGATTTATGTAGGCCTGCCGGATCTTGATGCAAGAAAAGAATTATTTCACTTAAATCTTGAAGGACCTGAAGTTTCAAAAAAAATAAATTACACACGTCTTGCTGAACTGACAGAAAAATATTCTGGCGCAGATATAAAATCTATCTGCCAAACAGCAACACTGGAATGCCTTGCAGAACACTGCAGGACAGGCAAAGACAAGAAGATTACAGCAGACGACATTGAAGCAGCTATTGCATCCACACCGTTGGCACCAGCAAACCCTTATGATCTTCAAAAACTGGAAGAGTTTAGGAATGGTTTTTCAGGCAGGAAAAAAGCTAAAAAATAGCAGTCTGTCGGAGTTTAGGAGGTTCTACTCAATTCTATTCGAGGAAATCTATATTAAATCCTGCCATATTCTGATTTGTATGGAAGAAGATCCAATAAAGGCATACAGGCCGATGCTAAAAAATGGCACACCTGCAGATGTTACTGTTGATGAGATACTTGATGATCTTGGTCAGGTATATTACATCAGAAGAATTGATCCTAAGGATATGATGTTCACAGACGACGCCGTATTAAGAAAATACATGTCTGAGAAAGTGAGATATGCTTATGAAAACAGCCCGCAGGAACTACAGCCATTGATGCAGCTGCTTCTGAAATATGCTTTTGAGATTGGAGAAGAGATTGAAGAATATGCCGCAGGAAGAATCAAAAGAGAGCAGATTCCTCTGGAAAATAATGTTGAGAATGATTTAATCATCGGATTATTGGTTCTGCTAAGCAAAGACACATTTATTGGCAAGAGAACAATGTATTGGGAAGAAGATTGAATTATTCTGTTTTAGATTCTTCTTCGCCTTTTTCAGGCTCTTTGTCAAAATCTGTCTTCCAGTCCAGAGTTGTTTCTAATCCAGAAAGTTTTAATTTTTTTGCATCAGGATGATAATGCTTCTGCAGCATATCCATCACTTCTACGAAAGCAGTATCTTCAGGACCAAGCCCTATGTCCAGTCTTGCTTGAAGCAATTTAACCAAGTCTGCAGGATCTTTCTCATAAATTCCCCTTAAATATTCAATATCATTAAGGCCGCCTAATTGGCTTTTGTATTTTTCGTCTTGTTCTACCATTTTAAAGCAAAATTACACTCGCCAAGAAATAAACAATCAAGCCGGCAATCACTACGCCCACAGTTATTCCTATTCCTACTGTCTGGCTGTCTTTTGGAAGCTTTGCCAATAAGCTTGCTGTGATGCCTTGTTTTACCTCTTCAACTTTCTCTTCGGGTGCTGGTTCTGGCTCTTTTTCTTCAGTTACTTTTATTTCTTCTTTCACAACAGGCTCTTCTTCCTCTTCCATTCCAAGCAGTTCTAGACTGCCTAATGAAACAGGCGGTTGTACCAGCTCCATTGATTCCACGAATTTCTCAAACCGCATCTGAGCCCGTACATAATAATTATTCAATAAAATTATTCTCATGTCAGACATTCCGTCATTATCAAAGTCAAATTTCTTTGCATAAAAGTTTGGCAAAGAATAATCAACGTCTTTTATTGTGAAGTTTGCCTGCGTCCTGTCAACATTATTCATCCTTAAAGTGTGCGTCATATTATTAAGTGTGATTGTTGCAGTGTCTATCCTTCCTAATGTCCTGATTTCATAGACTTTTTCATCAAGATCTATCTTCCAGTTTCTTGAGTAGTAGGCGCTTCCACCGCCTCCGCCACCGCCACCACGGCGAATATTGCCTCCGCCACCGCCGCCTCCAGTGGTTACAGTGACTGGCCCGGTTTCAATATCAAATAATCCTCTGTTATCTGTTACTGTTAAAGTGACTGTATATGTTCCTGTATTAGCATATTGGTGTGATGGTGTTACTCCTGTTCCAGTTGAATTGTCTCCAAAGTCCCAGGCATATGTCAAAGTATCTCCTGGATTTGGATCAGAAGAACCTCCTGCATTGAAGTTTACATTCTGGTTTACTCTTGGATTATTAGGCGAATATGAAAAGTCTGCAGTTGGCGGCAAGTTAATTATGTCAGTAAGATTTATTGAGCCGTTCAGTGTGGCGTTATACGTTACATTACCTTGCACAATCACTCCAGAATAAATCACGTTGTTTGTTATGTTTGCATCTGTCACAGTTGCATTGAAGAGTTGTGAATGGTCTATTATTGAATTAGTTATGCGCGAATACCTCACTTCAGCATTGTATCCTGTCAGCATAGAGCCGAGTATTGTAGAGTTCCAGACAGACGCTCCTTCTAATATCTGCGAATCTTGTACAGTTGAATTATCTCTTACCAGACAGAATATTCCAGTGTCTCCTTCTAATGTTGAATTATCAATGTTAGACCTGTAAATCACACATCTGTCAACATCTGAATTAGTGAGCATCACATCAAATGCAATTAAGGAATTGTCAGTTACTGTTGAATTGAGCACTGTTGCCACACGAATCTCAGAATCTGAGATAATTGAGTTGTCTACATTTGACACATCAATCACTGAATGATCCACATTAGAGTATGTTACATTTGAATTTGTGATATTGCTGCTTCCGGTTATAGTGCTTCCAGTCAAATCACTTCCAGGATTTGGAGGGTCTACAAAGGAATTGATGATTGTGCAGTTGCTTCCTGCATAATTCTTTACAGTTGAATTGATTACAACGCAGTTTGTCAGTATTGAGCCGTTGATTAAAGAGTTTGTTGCATTAACGCTCTGCAGTGTGCTGTTGTCTGCTGTTGTTCCGTATAATATTGAATTGTTTGCAGATGCTCCGTTCTGCAGCACGCTGCCCTTCTCAATTATGTTCTGCACATTGTAATTCAAGTCACTATTGTTTGTGGCGGTTTCACCTATGCATGCCACATATACATTGTCCGCTCCAAGCACAAGCCCGCCTACTGTTCCTGAATGTGTTGTCTGTCCTGTTGTTGTGAAATCATTTGTCATTGCAGTGTATGCCTGGTCTGTCAATGACCACCTGCAGCTTGTGTTCAGTGTTGTTGTAAAATTTAATGTGAATGAAGTATTGATTGTTGAGCCAGATGCTGGGTTCCAGTTCAGTTTGCCGAATGGTGTTGCCACAAATACCCAGTGTGTCACTGAATCTGCTGAGTAATTTTGGGAGCCGGCATATGTTGCTGTTATGTTATATGCTCCTGGATTTGTTAATGGCCCCAAGTTCCATGCAGGAGGTATATTTCCCTGCAGTGTTCCGTTGAAATACCATGCCACAGATGCTCCAGGTACATTTGTTGTTGCATTGATCAGTATCGTGCTGTTTATTGGAACATTCAGGTCTCCATTTGTTCCGTTCAAGGTCAAGACAAGGCCAGGTGATGCTTGTGTTATGTTTACTGTGATTGACATGTTGTCTGCCAGCCAGTTTCTGGTTTCTGGAACAGAGCAGAAATAATAATAGCTTCCTGCACCCAATACTCCAATGTCTGGATTAGACACTGGATTGCCATTTCTTGTCAATGTAGGTGTTGCATTTGAATCAAAAGAGCATTTCACACCTATCTGTGTTCCATACGGCGCAAACATTGTTAATCCTTGGGCGCTTGTGCAGTTCATGCAGCTCATGCTTCCGCCGCCAGGATTCTTGTCTATTGTATAATTATACCATGTACTGTTATAATGCAGACCGTGTCCTGTGAAGTTTGCATGCCACCTATACGTGTATGTTCCTGCGTCTAGATTAAAAAAGTTCACATAAAAATCATTGCCAGAGATATTGGAAGTGTAATTTGTTCCATTGAATTCCAGCCAGACTTCATCTATTGTTTCAGTTGGATCTGGATGCAGTGCATTGCAGTCAATCAAGACCTGTGTGCTGAATTCATATGTCTTGTTTATATCATATGTTGTTGGTGATGTTGGTGTTGCGACTATTGTGTTGAATGTTATTGGCGGATGCGGGTATATTGTCAGGCTCCATGTCGTGTTTGAGCAGTTGTTTGCTTCTCCTGAATCATCGCAGAAGGTTATCAGTATTGAATGATTTCCTGTTGCATTTGCTGTGAAGTTTATCCATCCTGAAACAGGATCAATGTCAAACAAGGATGTATTGTCATAGAATGTTATGACATCACCCACATCTATATCAGATGCATTGAGTTTGTAAGAGAATGGCACGTCTTTCCATGCATGCTCAGGAAGTTCTGGGTCTCCAACAAGATAAGGAGCATCATTGACAGGCGTTATGTTAATCATTACATTGTTGCTGGTATTGGAATAATTCTGGCCGTCAAATGCAGTGAAATTTATGTATAATATTCCGTTGAAGTTTGCTGCAGGCGTCAAAACAACTTCTGTTTTATTAGTATTTAGACTGGTTTGATAACCAACAGTCAAGTTAGGCACTGCAGGATTATGGAATGCTAAATTTAACAGAGAATTATCTACATCATAAAAATAATCTGATATGTTGAACAAGTAAGTGGTGTCTTCTGAAAAATTGATATTTGGTATTGTTGTATTGAATACAGGCGGGTCATTGACGCAAATAAGAGTCACTGTGAAATTTCCTTGTTTTGATAATTGCCCGTCAGACACTCGTATTGTTATTGTGCTGTTTGCTGCGCACAAGTCTTGTGTTGTGGTGTTGCATTCAAGCCATCTGTTATTAGCAATGCTGCAGTTAACCACAGAAGTGTTTGATTGGTTAAATAATGTAAAAGTAAGATTTTCATCAGCTGTCCAGGTATCATTGACATAATCCCAAAGGCTTGTTATATTATTATAGCCAGAATCCTCATTAATAAGGAAATTTGCTGGCAGCGTAAGACTAGGCGGAGTATTTGGTCCTGAAAAGGTAACTGTCAAAAAAGAGGAATTTTTGCTTTGGCTGTGGTCATAGGCAATTGCGTGATAGGTTTCGTTTTTTGCAGTGGTTGATATCCTTGTCTTTGTCAAGATGCAGCTTTTTGAATAACCGCAGTTCTTTGTTGTATTTAATACGCCGTCTATATATAGCTCTATCTTTGCAAGTCCTGCGCTTGCGCCCATGTCCCTTGCGCTTGCCCTTATTGTCACAGAGTGTGTCACACTTGTGCCAGGCAGTGCTGTTAATGCGATTGTTGGTGCTGGATCAAGCTGTGCGCTTGCCATTGCTGCGCAGGCTATCAAAATCACCAGTATTGGTATCAGTTTTATCATTTTCATTCTTTATTCTTTGAACCTAATGGTTTTGACAAGTAAAAATAAATTCCGTTTGACTGTTCGTCTACAAGCAGGAATGATGTCCTGTTGAATTCTGTGCCAAATGAAAATCCATATTTCTTGATGTCAAGTATCGCGCCGCAATTGAATTCCCGCGTGAGCAGCATGTCTTTGTACATTGCGTAAAATGCAATTGCTATGTCTGGCATGTCAAGCACTGCAGCGAGGCTTCCGAATTGCGTTGTCTTCGTCCTGCCCATTGCATTTTCTTTTCCAACTCCATAGTATCCAAGCACTGCAAAGCCCCATCCTTTCTTGTTGTCTATGCTGCCCAGTGCAAGGTTTCTCAGGCCTTGTTTTTCCATGAAGCCGAGCATGTCATCACTAAGCTCTGGCCTTGTTCCTGTCATGCGCGAGTTTTTTGTGCATAAAAAGTTCACGATGTTTGAGAGGTCTCCTGCTTTTCCTATCTTAAGCAATGCTCCTCCGCCGTAATTCCTGCCTTCATCCCTGTACATCATCAGCCAGGCATCTCCTGCAAGGGTTACATCGAGATTCAATGATTTTGATAATTTCAGCGGGCTTGCGTCAAGTCCTGCTGCAACATGTCCCTGCGTTGTCATCATCTTTCTGTCGTCTTCTTTTACTGTCTGCAGGGCAGTAAGTGCTGCCATGAATTTTTCATTCTTGTCAGACACTTTTGCTTCAATACCAAGATCTGTTTTTCTGTCAATAATTGTTCTTTGGCCGGCAAATTTTGTTTCTTTATATTTATGGTCAACACGAACACCAGCATATCCTTTAAGATTTTCATTGAATAAGTTTAATTTTAGTGCTGCCAGCGCAGTCAAGCCCATTGTAAGCTCCCTGTCTACTGCGCTCCAGTCGCCTGTTTCAGAATAATTTCCATCAGGATCATTCTTGTTGATTATTTCCATCAAGGATTCTATGCTGGTTTCTGTTCTTATCCTGTCAAGGAATCCTGCAAGCCTTATTTTGAAATCTTTTGGAGCAAATTCTGCCCAGGTTGAATATTTTTCTGTTCTTTCTGAGTTTCTTACATTTGCAGTGTCTGTTATTTTCCAGTTAGGATCTTCATAGATTTCTTCCTGGTATTCTCTTTCATTGCTCTTGGAATCTTCCCAGGTTCCTCCGAAATCAAACAATTCTCTCAGGTCTTCATCTTCTGGAAGCTGGCTGAAAATTGCCCATGGCTTTAAGTCAAATACTAAGGAGAATAATCTTTTGTTTGAAAGGTTTCCTGCAGAATTTATCCATCTGTCATATTCCCTGAATGCATGAAATTTTGCGAGATTTCCCAGTCTTAAGCTCAGCCGCTCGCCGTCTCCTTCCCTGTTGTCTGCATCGCTTTCTTCTGCAACAAGCTTGCCTTCTATTTCAATATAAGAATCATGTCTTTTTTGTTTTTTGAATGTGTTCAAGAAGCTGTTTCTTTTTGCTTCTGATCCTTTGTTTGGCATTTCCTCTTCCGGCTTTTCAGGAGCAGGCTTTTCAGGCTTTGGCTTCTCAGGCTTTGGTTTCTCAGGAGTTGGTTTCTTAGGAGCAGGCTTCTCAGTTGGCTTCTTAGGAGCTGGTTTTTTAGGAGCAGGCTTCTTAGGAGCCGGCTTGGCAGGCTTTTTGCCAAGAGCATCATATTTTTTATTTAATGCCTCTAGTTTTTTATCCAGTTTTGGCAGTTCTTTGTCAAAAAATCGTAATGCACTCTGTAATTCCGGGTCATCGCATTCTTTTATTGCTTCTTCTGCACCCCAGTATGCTTTTTGCGATTCTTTGTATTTTTGTATCTTGCTTTTCAAGGCGCCTATTTTGCCCTGCAAATCTGTTTTAGCGTCAGCATCATATTTTTTGCTTTCATCAAATTTTCTGCCTTCAGTATATAACTTGATTCCATTTTGATATAATTCATATTGTTTTGTCAGTAAATTAATTATGAAAAAGTCTTCTGGCGCTTTTGACTTTTTAATCAGTTCTTCAAGTGCTTTTATTTTTTTTCTAGCTTCAAATATGTCAAAATCTTTTTTTGCAGTTTTTGCAGCAGTTTCTTGTTTGCGTGTAATAGCAAGCATTTCCTGCGCATATTGCAGTGATTCTGGAACAATCTTTTCTGCACTGTTAAATGCCGCATATTGTCTGCTCAAGAAAGATAATGCAGAGTCTTTTTCATCTGGCTTCAGTGTCTCTGCAACAGCAGCCATCAGCACCATTTGATTATGATCTTTTTTCAGCTTGTCTAATTTTTGCTTTAATTTTTCGTCTTTTGCAAGTTTCTTGCTTTCCTGCACCAAATAATCCATATCACGCGGCTTTAATGTCTTGTCCTGATATGCGATTGTGCAGATTGTTTCTACAACCTTATCCAGGTTTTTATAATCATATCCCCTAACTTTTTTGCTTGCTTTCTGATATTTTTTTTGCAAGTCTTTAACTACAGTATCAATGACCTTGCCTGCTGTAGGTTTCTTCTCTTCAGCACCAGCAATATTTGGAAAAAAAGAAAATGCGCCTAATACAAGAGGTGCGATAACATATCTTACTGCTGTTTTCGCTACAGAACTTGCTGCTTCTTTCAAATACTTTGGCACTTTATCCCCCTGCTTGGTAGTAAGAAGCGAGTCATATATAAAGTTTTCGATAAGTTAGTATTTTAGAGTAGTGAAACACCTTTTTTTGATTTTTTCGTCTAAAAACAGTGATTAAAACAAGAAAAAGAGATTATTCGTCTTCCCCCCATGTCTCTTCATCGACTTCCCCTATGTCCTCCTCTTCAATCTCGTCTTCATCGATATACTGGCGGAATTCTTCCATGTATCTTTCTTCCTCAGAAGATTCTTTTTCTTTTTCTTCCTCATCATCAACAGGAAGATCCAGCAGGCCTATCTCTTGCTTCTGCACGACCTGATATCCTTTTTTTGACTCTCGGATTTTCTTGGCTTTCTTCTTCTTGGTCTTCTTTTTCTTCTTAGATTTAGTTTTCTTTTTCTTGGCCTTCTTTTTCTTAGCCATAAGCTACCACCTTATTGTAATCTGTTTTTAGCTCTTCTGCTCGGCCTGGCTTTTACTGCACCTTTTCCTTTGTGCCTCAAGCCTCGGACCTTTCGTCCTGCGCTTGTCTTGCCTCTATGAACCCTTCGCGTATGCTGTTTGTTAGAAATCCATCCAAGGTTCTTGTCCTTCACTATTGCAGGATGTTTTTTATCAACGAGTATGATTTCAAACCAGTAATATTTGCCGTCCTTTGCAACCTCATATGAGTTAAGGACCTCACAGTTAGGGTATTTTTTGACTGCCCTCTCTTCTGCAATGAATCTGTAATTTTTCCTTAGCGTAAGCCTCTGGCCAGCGTGTTTTGACCTTCTTCCACCGTATCTTTTCGGTCTTGTGTGGCTTCCGCGGGATATCCTCTGCCGTACAACAAAGATGCCCTGCTTTGCCTTGTAGCCAAGAGATCTCGCCTTGTCAAGCTTTGTAGGCCGCTCTAATCTTACAGTCACAGGCTCTCTCCTAAATTGCATCAATTTGCTTTTCCAAAGCTCTCCTAAATTAGCTTTTGGCTTCTTCCAAAGCCCCCTAATCTTCTGGTAAATTCCCATCGTTATAGCTCTGGAAACAGTGGGGGGTTTATAAATGTTATGCTTGTAATCGCTATTCCTGAGTGTCGATAAATTTATATACTTGCTGTCACATACTGCCTTTTATGAAAGCAATACTCATAACAGCAATAATCGTGGTTGTTATCTTAGCTGTTGGAGTGCCTGTTATATATTACGCAGTTAGTTCTGGAGATTCTGGAATGGTGACAAAGACCCTGCCTACAGGACAAGCTGTCGGCAACGTAAACAAGGTTACCAAGACAGAAAGCGTAAAGACAACTGTGCCGGCCGAAGAGCCAGAAGAGGAAATGTCTGCAAAAGAGATGCTAGAGCAGATGCAGGACGATGAGACTACTGCAACACCTACTGCTTCCGGCAGCAAGGTAGGATACAGCATCAATTACCTTATTGAGCAGAGGAAAAAACAGGCGCAGGAAACATGCCAGCCACTTGTGGATGCAGCACAGAAAAAACTGGATGATGCAGAAGCAGAAGTTGCAGCCAAGAAAAAAGCATATGACAAGGCAAGAGATGATCTTGACGACGCAATCGATGCAGAAGATGAAGATGCAATCGAGGATGCAAGAGACGATGTAGAGACAGCAAAGAAAGCTTATGAAGCAGCTTTGCAGGCAAAGTTCGATGCTAATGAAGAATTGGTTGAAGCAAGAATCAACTGTGTAGTCTAGATTTTTTATTTTGTTATTATTTTTACAAACTTTTTTATACTAATTAGTCTGATTTCTGTTTAAAAGAGGTGCAACATGCCAAAGCAGGCGCTTATAAGATTTGCTGAGATTGCAAAAGGTTTTGATGACAGCGAAAGATTAAAGCTTATTCTTTTTGCTATTGGTGTAAAGCCTGCCACTTACGTCATCCTGAAGGTTGATCCAAACAACCTGTCTGAAAAATACCGCTTTGAGCAGAGGTTGAAGAACCTTGGAATAGTTTTTGTTGAAAGCAGGATGCGCGCTTATGAAGAGATTGACAAGATATCCAGAAACAAGATCATCTGGAAGATTAAAGGGGTATGGATCGGCTATGACCTGTTCCATGATGAAAAAGGATTGAAGCTTTTCAAGAAATACGTGACAAATGTTCGGCATCATGCAGACAAAAAAGCAGACTTGGTTGGGGGAAAGCTTTACGGCTACCCAAAATGCTGCATCAAGCAGTATATCCGAGAATCAGACTTGCAGTATCTTAAGAAAAATTACACTTATTACGAGTATTACAAGAAGCTTTATGATACTGAGCGAAAATTTCCTTTTGTGATTCACACGCCTTGCTCTGCCAGCTGCAAAGAAAGCGCAAGACTGAACAAGAGATACGAGAATGCTGTGAAAAAATATGCTTCTAATTTTTACAAGAAGTTTTCCAGTAAAAAAGTTTATTCAACTGACTTGATCGTGGATGCTCCTTCAGATATCCTGAAAGATGGCAAGTCAATCTGGCCTGTAAAAAACGCTTTTGAGTATTCTGTGATTGCAAAGAAGAAGTATAACAAACATTACTATCTATATACTCATCTCACAAAAAGATTTTATGATTTTGGCACAGTTGTCAGCGCAAATGTGGCTATGCGATACCGTTATGCAGACATAAAAGTCAGCAAAGTTAAAAAAGAGATAAAGAATCTAATGCATATAAGGAAGTTTTTTGTTGTTGGAAGAGGATTTTAAAGATGTTGTTTTCAAGGCTTGCAGATGTTTTCAAACAGCTTGAGAAGATTACTTCTGGAAACAGGATGCGTGCTGTTCTTGCTGATTTTTTCAAGAAAGTGCCCAAGTCTGAGATATGCATGGTCGCTTATCTTATCACAGGCCGAATTGCCTCTGAATACGAGGATGTTGTCACAGGAATGGCTGACAAGATGGTCTTGAAGTCAATTGCTCTTGCTTCTGGAGAGAGTGATGTCAATAAAGTTTTCAAGCAGAAAGGTGATGTGGGCCTGACTGCAGAGGCTCTTTGCGGCAGGAAAAGAAAAGCCCTTGATGTGAAGGATGTTTTCACTTCTTTGCACAAGATTGCAGAGGCTTCTGGCGCAGGAAGCCAGGAAACTAAAATAAGAATATTGGCAGGTTTATTGAAGAGTGCTTCTGCTCTTGAGGCAAGATATATTGCCAGGCTGGTCTTAGGCACATTGAGATTGGGAGCAAGTGATCAAACACTTCTTGATTCTTTGTCTATTGCGTTTACAGGAACAAAAAAGAACAAGCCTAAATTAGAGCATGCTTATCATATATGTCCTGATGTGTGCTTGATTGCTGAGACTGTTGCTAAAAAAGGCCTGAAAGGTCTTGATAAGATTAATGTCAAGGTTGGTGTTCCTATCCAGATGATGCTTGCTCAGCGTGTCAAGAGCATCCAGGAAATTCTTGACAAGATAAAAGGAAAGATGGCTGTTGAGGAAAAATATGATGGAGAAAGGATGCAGGTTCATATCAGAAAAGGAAAGGTAAAGATATATAGTAGGAGAATGGATGATATTACAGCGCAATTTCCTGATGTTGTTGCGGCGATAAAGAGACAGGTTAAATGCAAATCTTGTGTTATTGAGGGAGAGTGCTGTGCTGTTGATAAAAAAGGGAAATTGCTGCCTTTCCAGACTTTGATGCAAAGAAGAAGAAAATATGATGTTGAAAAATATATTAAGAAGATTCCAGTATGCCTTTTCTTATTCGATCTTTTGTATCTTGACGGCAAGTCTTACATCTTGAAAGATTATCCTGAAAGGTATAAGGCGCTGAAGAAAGTTGTCAAGAGACAAACAAATAATCTGCGGTTAGCTAACAGGATTGTGACTAACGATTTGAAAGATATACAGAAGTTCTTTGACAAGATGGTGAAGCACGGTGCAGAAGGGATAATGGTAAAGTCCTGCGGAAAAAACTCTGTCTACAAGGCAGGCACTAGAGGCTGGTTGTGGATTAAGTGGAAGAAAGAATACATGAAAGGCATGGTCGATACATTTGACTTGGTTGTTGTTGGTGCTTTCAAGGGTAGAGGCAGGAGAGCTGGCTCTTATGGCTCTTTATTATGCGCAGTTTATAACAAGAAGAAAAACAGGTATGATACTTTTACTAAATTAGGTTCTGGATTCACAGATGAGCAATTAGCAAATCTGCCAAAGAAATTCAAGAGATATGAAATCAAGAAAAAACATCCTTTGGTCAATTCAAAGCTAAAACCAGATGTCTGGTTCAAGCCTGCAATTGTTGTTGAAGTTCTCGGCGCAGAAATAACAAAAAGCCCAATTCACACAGCAGAAGGATTAGCATTAAGATTTCCTCGTTTCTTAAGATACAGGCCTGAAAAAAGTCCTGAACAGGCAACTACTGTTAAAGAAGTTCTGCAGATGTATAAGAAGTAGCTTTAAATATTTCTCTCATTTTTTCTTGTCTATGTTATCAGAATCAGATGAGATGGATTTGCAGACCGGCGCCATTATGCAGCGAACCATTAATGAGTTTTTTGACGGCAATCCTGTTGAATATGTTCATCGGCTGTGGGAGTGGATTGGAAATGTCCGCGAAGTTTGGGAGCCTCTGGAAGAATTTGGTTGGAAAGATGAATATAGGGGCGTGTATTCTCTTGTAAGGAATTCAAGGAATCCTAAAGGCTTGTCTTATGCCAAGTCAAAAGAAACATTTCCAAACAGTTTAGTTCTAGTCACTCAGTTTTATTTGTATAAGCAGGTCAGCCATGATTTGCCTCCTGTAAAAGAGCCAGAGATTGTTCCATGGCTGGATACGACTAATTCCAGGCGTTTTTGGAGGATTGTTAGGAAAGAGGAAGCTGTTGAGGAGCCTTTGGAGGCAAAGCTAGAGCGGTTTGCTGAAAAAAAGCATCCTAAAGACTGGCAGCCTCCAGAAGAGTTTACTCCCAAGGCACTCAAGCAGATAACAACTGGCATCGCATACCAGTATTTATTTGACACAACTTTAAGAAAGATCTATATTGAATATGAGATGAAGGGCTTGACAGAAAGATTAGAGTTCTTGATGAATAAGTATGGTGTGGGCGAGTGATTATTTCTCTATCAAAATAAAACAAATGTCTGTTAAAGCTTTAATCTTATGATAAGTTTTTGCAGGAAATTCTATTTTTGCAGGCGCTTCAACAGTCCAGGTTTTGTCTTTCAGAGTCACTTCTGCTGAGCCAGATACTAAATAAATCAATTCTTCTACATTCTCAGAATTATCACCAGAAATAGTGTCTTTATGCCTGTAAACAATTTTGAAACCATCTGCTTGATATGTCTTGCCTTTCTCGTTCTCTTTGATGAGTTTCATATTAAAACTTCTCAGGAACCCCAACAATATTCAGCTTGATTTCTTTTTTGGATTTTTCTATGTCTCGTTCTAGTTGTGAAGCGTCATATTCTGGCTCTATTTTTGGAACAGGTGCTTTTCCAGCTTTATCATCAAACTCGCCGTCAACAGTTCTTTGGTATGTGGGTTCTGGAGTTACTAGTATGTATACTGTACTGCAATTGCCGCATTGCAGTAATCTTGCTGATTCTATCTGCAGAACTGCTATCTCTCTTGCAGCCCCTGCTTCATCATCTTCATATATCTGGTTTCTGAAAGTGCCTTTTAATGGAACTCTTCTTTTCTCATCACATCCGCCGCAATGAAATTCATACTTGGCCTCAAACTCTTCCAGCACTTTGTCTAATACAGGCTCTGTGCCTTCCCCGATTTCGTCCAGAATAGTTAATATTAGTTTCATGAATCTTGTAAATATTGTTTATTTTAAAAAACTTTCTAGAGCGTATTTAGATGTATATTTTTCATCACACGAATATTTAAATAATATCTATATTTTAAAATTTTAAGGAGGATTTATAGTATGAACATAATAGCTTTCGAACAAGCCCAAAGGATACTGGATGATTTTTCTGAAGAACACATGACTCAAAAATCCGCATATGGAAAATTTTTGAAGTTTGAATCGCTTAGTTCTTTAAAACAAATGCCGCCGCAGCGCAAAGAATCATCAGGAGAAAATGCAGTATGCGCAGGCGAACCTCATACTATCGATTTAGTTGTTAACGTATGCAGGCCTAGTGAAAATAAATCATTAAACGATTGGTGTATTCATGTACATTTTGATCCAAAAACTCCTGCAAATATAAAAGAACAATTCCCATCAGAATATAAAGGTCTAAAAGTGTTTTATTCGCCGTATAATGTAATAGATGTTTATGCAGAATAGGGGATTCATTACTATCTTCAATAATCAACTGCCCTGCGTTTTCTTGGAGAATCTGCAACATGCTTGTGCAGGAATTTCAATAGTCCTGCCATGTCTTTCATGTCATCCTTGAACAAAGGCTTCCTGAATCTTGTGCTCACTTTTATTTTCTCCTGGAGCATCCTTCCTCTTAGTTTTTCGCACAATGCATTGTTTGGCCTGTCTGCACCAAATAAAAGAATGACTTCTTTTTTCTTCTTGTGCAGATAATCAAACAATTTGTAGTCTGGCCGCATGTCTGTGTAGGCAATCACATTCCTGACTCTCAAGTCTGTCAATATTTCTTTTGCTTTTTTTGTTTTTACAAGAATTATTCTTCCTACTGAGGCATTTTTGATGTTCTGAAGCCAATTAGTATAGAGGTCCATCTTTCCTTCAGCTCTTCTTGTGGGCCTTGGGTTGGCTCTTCTTGGCACAGTATCACCTTGTGGCTCTTAATTTTTCCAGCAATGTGTTTATTAATGCAAGCAAATTCTTGAATTCTTTTTTCAGCGCAGGATCTCTTGTGCTTGTTGCTCCTTCTAATTGCATTATGTATTTTCTGATTATAAGCAATTCTGCTGTGTTTTGCACCCGTTTTTTGGGGTATTTGTTCAAATAATTAGAAATCACTTCTACCAATGCTTTTGCTTTGTCAATCTTAAGCTTGGCTTGATATTCTGCTATTTGCTGTCTTACACTCATCATCTCTGCAAGCATTGCTCTCTTTTCTTTGCCTGCAGGCAGTTCTGCCCAGAATTTAATTGCAGCATCCAGGCTTGCGATTGCTCCCTCAAAATGCTGCATTGCCATTGAATCTCGCGCAGAGTTGATTGACTGCGCGCAGCTGAATAAAGCGTCTTGAACATCCTTGTCTTTAAGGATCTCATAAAGATTTGTGGCAGTTCCCTCGTCAGCGAGTTTTGGCAGAGCAGGAATCTCTTTCGCGTCCAGCAATTTCGCTATAGACGCAGGAACTTTAGCAGTAGGTTTTGGCCGTTTATAGCACGAAGATATTGTAATGCCTGCTGCTATAGCAAATAACAAAAGAAAAACCATTGCTCTCCATCTGTTGAGCCTGTCTAAGATAAGGCCGCCTTCTTTTTGCCTCTGTCTTGATATAGGCGTGCGCTTAAGATATAGCTTTATTAATCTTTCAAAATCAATTTCAGTTTGTTTTGAGATTGCCATTTAATTCATTCACAGCTTATGCCAGCTACTTTGTTGACAACTTCATCAATCTTCTCTTCAAGTTTTGCTTTTGCTTCTGGAGCAAGGTCGTATTCTTCTGCAAATACAGCCAGCCATTCTTTCAGCTGCCTTATTGCTTCTGCAGCATCTTTTACATCTGGTTTATCCATTTTATCACCTTTTAACTTGTTAAAAGGTCTTCTGAGCTTGCTCAGATTTACCTTTTATTATTATACCCTAAAAGCCGAATAACTAATATAAAAGCTTTTCTGCATTCAAGAACTAATTAAACTTTTGCAGTTTTTTTCTCGCCCATCAATATTGTGCATTGGCAGGGCAGTTTCCTGCTTGCTTTTGTAAGTGCTTTTCTTCCTAATTCAATGTCTTTTTTATTGACACTTACTGAGAAAATTGATTGTCCTTTCTTTATCCTTGCAGCAATGCCTATTACTTTACCAAACGAATGCGCCATACCTGTGCTCATCCTGTCTGCTCCTGCACCCGCTGCCAATGGATTCTCTCTAAGGACATGATGCGGATATATCCTTACTTTCAGATGATATCCTGTCTTTCCAAGCACTTTCTCTAAAGCCCTGTTGCTTGTCTGCCTTGCAGATTCAAGTGCATTGTCCCTTATCTGCAGGTCTATTTTAGAAACCAAGTGAAGCGTGACATCGTATGTTCTTTTAGGATTTCCCATGTCAAACCTTACAACCCTGCATACAGGCCTGGCTCTAACAAATCTCTGTTTCTTATACTTAGAGTATCTTGTGTACGGTCTTTCAAGCCTTCGGTAAGCAACTGCTTTTCTTAATCTTGCCATTTTTTAACCTAGTCCATCACTTCTCAAGGTCTCTATCCTTTGAATTCTGCAATTTTCCGCTAGAGACACTTTTTCTCCATATTTTGAGTACAGTTGAGCGCAGGTCCTTTATAAAGTTTGCCTCTAGTTTGAATAAGAAGGCGAAGTTCAAATGCTCAGTTCCAATCGTTCTGGTGTAGCAATTTGGTGTAACAATGTAGGGTTTGCTACAATATTGGTCAAAATTATTCCCTTTTTTACTTTCGGAATAAGATTACCAAAATATTCCGAAAATGTTCGGAATTTGACATACCAGACCCTATATTAACCAAGGTGAACACAAGATGTTTGGAATGAAAAAAAACGTATTTCAGAAAGCGGATTTGGTAAGGCAGTTAATCAATAACTGCCTAGGGCAGGAATGCTCAGATAAACAAATTTTAAGCCTTCTGGGCAGAGCCGATAGTTTTGATAAGGGAGTCACTAAAAGCGCCTCAGACCAAGTCAGAATTGTCCTGAGCATGCTTAAAAGCAAGGACATAAGACCGAATACAGCCTACAAATACATGAAAATATCCCTAGTCCCTGCTCATGTAAGGGAAAGGGTATACAGCAGGAAGATAAGCACCCACAAGGCATTGAGTTTGGTTTCTGATGAAGGTGCAAGAAAGAGAGTTGAATTGGAGAACAAGATATTCGAATATGGCATGAAAGCTATAAGGGGGTTGAAAAAATGAGCTTGCACGTACCCGATGTATTCGAACCAGACATGCTGGAAGTACTCTTCAACAAAATTAACAACCCTAAGTATTTCGTAGGCTGCTTGCTTGGTTTTTTCTGCGGAATGAGAATTGGGGAAGTTTGCAGACTAAGAAAGGAAGATGTCAACCTTAAGAACATGACTTTGAAAGTTGTGAAAGGAAAGTTCAAGAAAGACAGGATAATCCCGATTCCTCCACAGCTTAAAGAAGTCCTTGAAGCTCATCTGGAAATATATTCTGATGAAGAGTACATGTTCCCTTCAAGAAGGCATGCTTCAGACCATATCTGCACAAGGCAAATGGCACAATACTTTATGTGGGCTTTGAAGAAAGCAGGATATAATTTTGTTGCATACAAAAACAAGGTTGGAAATCCAAAATACAAATATCATTTCCATACTTTGAGGCACAGCTACGCAACATATCTGCTGAACCAGAACGTCGACATCAGGGACATCCAGGCATTACTAGGACATGCAAATATCATGGCGACACAGATTTACACTCACGTCAGCTACGAGAGAAAGCAGGATGTTGTCAATAGGGTATTTGACACTGAGCCAAAGAAAATGCCTGAATCATATCAGATGCAGGAGCAGATAGCACAACACCCCAGGATTGAACAGCCAACGCAAATGAACATGTTTGCAACGCAAAACATCAACGAAAAAGAAATGATGTTCATGATGATGAAGATGATGGCTGGGATAATGAAGAAGGAAACCAATTAATTTTTTCTTTTTCTCTTCTCTTTTTGTTCTTTCAATGAAGGCAGTGTAAATTTAACATAGTTGTACTCGTCAATAACTTTAGCAAATGTTCTTTCTCCTTCCCAATTAATCTCTTTAAATTCTTCTTGCATCTTCTTAAGAAAATTCAAATAATCTTCTGGGCTAGTTCCTAGATTATAGTGTTTTCTAATATGTCCATCCCACATAACAAACAAGTCTTTATTCATAAGATGAAGCAATTTTGCAGCTCCAGTAAATTTAACCCCTGGAGACAAGCTTAGTTCAGTATATGCTTTCTTAATAGTTTCAGAAACGCTGTCTAAATCAGCATTTCTAATCTCTAAACCTTTTAAATCCTTAATCTCTTTCTTGCATTCAGCTACTAGTTTCTTGAATCCATTAAGGTCAAAGCTATTGACTACATATCTAAATGAAGCAAAGTTCCAAGTTGCAAGAATAAGCAAATATGCTTCTATCTCAAAGTCTTTTGAGATGAGATTTAGAGCCATATCATAAAAACTACCTCTCTTCTCAAGCTCGTCAAAACTCTTGTGAACCCTTAGGAATTCTTCGTTATCCATTTTCGTTCATTCTTTTTCAATATATCTCTAAGCTATAAAAATTTTCCTAAAAATAATGGAAAAGGTTAAATAGATTCTACATTATATATTTCTAAAATGGTAAATACTGATGATATAATCAAGAAATTGAGAGAATCCAAATTATGGGCTGAATGTCCATGTGGAGAAGAATTCAAATTATCTGATGCTATTCTATTTGATGGGACTAAACCTTTCCCTAAGGAAGCTTTAGAAGTCCAAAAAGGGTTAAAAGAGGCACTAAAGGAAAGAGAAGAAGAACTAAAGAAAAGGAAAACCCTTGCTACCAAAAAAGCCCAAATAACTGCAAAGGCTGTGAATATAGGAAAGAAACTTGAAGTTGTCCTTCCAACTATGAAGGACTTTAAATGGCAACTGCCTGATTGTAGGTTTCTTGGTGACCCCATAGACTTAATTACATTTAATGGAATGTCTATCAATAAAATTGATTCCTTAAGTTTTATAGAAGTTAAAAGTGGGGGAGCGAGACTTAACAAGCATCAGAAGGCGGTTAAAGAGGCTGTCGAAGATAGAAAAGTTCGCTATAAGGTGTTAAAATGAGCGATTTCTTCGAAGAATTTCAGGAGTTTAGGAAGATTCTTTGTGTGTGTCCTTGTTGCGGAGAACTTGTAAGGGTATCTGATTTAAGACTTAAGACAAAAGGACCCGCGGCTAAAACTTGGCTTGATGGTTTTGAAGATAAAGTTGTAGCATTACAAAAGAAAGAGGAGAGATTTGAAGAACAAGAAGAAAAATTAAGAGAGATTGCTCGAGAGAAAGGAAGAAAAGAAGCTGAAACTGCTGTAAAGAAACATATCTCCCCAGAACTAAAGGCACTTAAGCTTGACCCCTATGATGTCAAGCCAATTCTTAATCCAATTGATTTTGTGGCATTCAAGGGGATGACCAAAAAAGAAACAGCAGTTGACGAAGTTATTTTCCTTTGGCACAATCTCAATAATCCTATTCTTAAAAAATTGCGTAATCAAGTGATGAGAGTAATTTATACAAAGAAATATGATTGGCAAGTTGCAAGAATAGACGAAAATGGTAAAATAAAATTAGAATAAAATAATCATTCTTCCTTAAACAAATACACAATCAAAGGAACTCCTGTTTTTTGTTCTTTTAATTTTTTTATTTCTTCAATTAATGAATCATGAGTTCTGTGAGCTTCAATTCTGTATTTGTAAGTTGTTC